>Ga0316232_1001444_pt1 | contig 28779 bp, 32 predicted proteins | sample TBHtaG_FD_206006 | JGI IMG/M metagenome (GOLD analysis project Ga0316232, IMG submission 206006) | Freshwater microbial communities from Trout Bog Lake, Wisconsin, USA - TBH18025_13 | ecosystem: Environmental > Aquatic > Freshwater > Lake > Hypolimnion/Profundal zone | place: USA: Wisconsin... | reverse complement strand
GCTTCCGGAACGGGTTGGCCCAGCTTGACTGCCTCGAGTTGGTCCACGCGCGAGTAAACGCTGCCGCACATGGCATGCACCTCGCGCACCGTGCCGACGGCCCCATCCTCGATCCACTCGCGAAAGATGCGGATGGTGTCGTAGGAATGTCCCTGGTTCCCCAACTGGGTGGTAACCTTCAACTCCCGGGCCGCCTGCATCAGGGTCCGCACCTCGTAAATCGAATGCGCCAGCGGTTTCTCGCAATACACATGCTTGCCCATCTTCATCGCCCGCAAGGCCAGCGCCGCGTGCCAATGGTCAGGAGTGGCGATGAGCACGGCGTCGATTTCCTTGTCCATCGCATCGAACATTTTGCGAAAATCCCGATACTGCTTGGCTTGAGGAAACTTGTCGGCATGTTTGGCCAGGGACCGCGCATCCACATCGCACAGCGCGACGATGCTTTCAGCCTTCATCCCCTGGAGGTCGTTACCGCCCTGGTTAAAGAGCCCGATGGCCGCGATGTTGAGTTTGTTGTTGGGGGATTCGGCCCCGCGCAGTCCCAGCACCGAGGCGGGCAGGATCGAGAGGGCGGTCACACTGCCGGTCGTCTTCGCCAGGAAGTTGCGCCGCGTGAGGTGGTTTTCGTGGTTTTTCATTCAATCAAGATTTCGAGTTTGTCTGAGTTCGCGCTGCCGCTGTCGGCCCGACACCCCCGGTTGTAACCGGGAACACAGGTGAAGGAACAGCAAATTTGTGAGTGTGGCTGGGCTGAGTTTCCATTTTTCCAAACGGCAATTGTGCCTGCCCACTCCGTTCCGCTAGGCTGGTGGCATGAAAACACAGACCTTATTGGCCGTGGCGCTCTCCTGCCTCGTGGAATTGGCCCTTCGACTGGAAGGACCTGGAGATCTATGGGCAAACCGGCTACGTGCTGGTCCCGGGCCGGGACACGTTGCGGGTGCGCCGGCCCGAAGGCGCCGAAAAGGAGATAACCGCCGCGCCACTGCCCGCTCCCTTCGCCGATCCACTCTCGTACCCGGCTGCAGTTGTCCGCGGCGACCGTCAACCGGAAGGCCTTTCCTCGCTCTCCGTGAATCTGGTGGTGACCGAAATTCTCGATGTGGCACGCGAGTCGGCGCGGACGGGAAAGCGCGTCACTCTGCCAGAGCGTTAACGTCTGGTTATGTCCGGTAAAGCAGTTACTCCAAGCCGATCTTCTTGCGTTTCCGGTACAGGGTAGCCTGGTCGATCCCCAGAACCTGGGCGGCTTCGGCCAGGTTGGAGCTTCGTTCGATGACCTTCCGAAGGTGCGCTTCCTCCAGTTGCTCGATGGAAACCAAAGCGCCGACTTGCACCAGGGCCTCGCCACCGTTGACTCTGGCGACCGTCTGGCCACGCAATTCTGCCGGTAGGTCATCGAGGCTGACCTTGGTGCCTTTGGCCATAATGACGGCGCGTTCGATGGCGTTGCGTAGCTCACGGAGATTCCCCGGCCAGGAGTAGGCGCGAATCGCGGCCGAAGCCTCGTCGGAAAACCCATCGAGACGGCGGCCACAGAGATCGGCAAAGTGCTTGAAATAATGCCCGGCAAAGCGAATCAGGTCGCCTGGACGCTGGCGCAAGGCCGGCATCTCCGCGGTGATGACGTTGAGGCGAAAGTAGAGGTCTTCGCGAAACACGCCTTCGGCGACGCGCTGCTTAAGGTCCCGGCTGGTGGCGGCGATGATGCGAACCTCGGCTTGCCGCGTGATATTCTCCCCGACCCGTTCGTATTCGCGCTCCTGAAGGAGTCGAAGGAGTTTGGGCTGGATCTCCACCGGCAGATCGCCGATCTCATCGAGAAACAGGGTCCCGCCCGTGGCGGCTTTGACCTTGCCCCAATGGTCGCGCAGGGCGCCGGTGAACGCGCCTTTGACATGGCCAAATAGGTCGCTTTCGAGCAGTTCCTTGGACAGACTCGGACAACTCACCGTAATGAACGGCTTCTCCGCCAAATGACTCTGCTGGTGGATGGCGCGAGCCACCACGCTCTTGCCGGTGCCGCTTTCACCGAGGATCAGAATGGAGGCCGGCGTTTTCGCCGCGCGCAACAGGGTGTCCATCACCTCTCTCATCCGCGGCGTGTCAGAATCCAGAAGCACTTGGGGGTTCTGCGCATTGCTGTCCTTAACCTCCCGTTCCAGGCGATCGATGTTCTGCTTGAGTTGATGGAACCGCTGCAAGCGAGCGAGCACGAGGTGGAACTGTTCACGGGTGAACGGCTTTTCCAGGAAATCCACCGCCCCACGCCGCATGGCTTCGACCGCGTTCTTGACGCTGCCCTGTGCGGTAAAAATAATCACCGGCAAATTGGGCTGGCGTTTCAGGATCTGGTCCAGAATCTCGAGGCCATTCTCTGGCCCGAGATTGAGATCCAACAGCACCGAATCGAATTTCCCCTCCCTAAGCTCGGCGAGACCCAACGCCCCGGAACTCGCCGCCTCCGCGTAATGACCCTCGGCGTCGATGAGCAGGCAGGTCGCATCCCGAAAAGTCTTGTCGTCGTCGATGACCAGGAATTCCATAGCAGGGCTTTAATGGAGGAGCATGACTCGGGGCAGGCGGAAGGCGAAGGTGGCGCCATTGCCCGGCGTGCTCTCGCACGCCAATTCGCCCTGCATCGCCAGGACTAGCTTCTTGACGATACTTAGCCCGAGGCCGGTGGAAGGCTCGCCGGCGGTCGGCCGGGCGGAAAGGCGACCGTAGCGACGAAACATGCGGGCCTTATCGTTTTCGCTGAGCCCGGGTCCTTGGTCCTGAACTTGGCATTCCATGAACCGGGCGCCCGGTGGACGGACCGTGAGGCGGATCTGCTTGCCGGCCGGAGAAAACTTGATGGCGTTGGAGAGGAGATTATCGAGCACTTGGTGGAGGGCGGCAGGATCGGCCTGCACCAGCGCGTTGCTGCTAGACGGCAGTACGAGGCTGAGCGCGATTTTCTTGCGCTTGGCGGCGTCCTGGTGTTGTTGGACGGCCCGGGCGGCTGCGTCCGAGAGATTGACCGGCTCGGTCCGGAGGTCCAGGCCATGATCCGTCGAGGCGTTGGCCAGAAACTCCTTCACGAAGGTGAGCATCTGGCTGCTCGAATGCGAGATGTTCTCGGCCATCAGCCGGAGTTTCGGGTCGGCTGCCGCCTCGGAGCGGCCACACAACAATTGGGCGCTCATTTCGATGCCGCCCAAGTGGTTCTTGAGGTCGTGGGTGAGGATACCCAGCATCTCATCCCGATCTTCGGCTAGTTGTTTCAATTCGTCGCGGGCCTTCTTGAGGGCCAGATGAGTGCGGACGCGCGTAACCAACTCTGCGTGGTTGAAGGGCTTGGTGATGTAATCGACGCCACCGGTTTCCAAGGCGCGGACAATCAGACCTTTGTCGTCCGCCGATGACAGGAAGATGATCGGGATCTCCGCCCAATCCGCGTGCTCGCGAATTCGCCGGCAGACCTCGAAACCGTCCATCTCCGGCATGAGGAGATCAAGCAGGATGAGGTCGGGCCTGCGGATCGCCAACCGTTGGAAGGCCTGGAGACCACCGTTGGCGGGGAGGATCTCGAAACCGAGTTTGCCCAAGGCGGCGCCAACGATTTGGATATTGGACTCCTGATCATCCACGACGAGCAGGCAGCTGGCATTGGTTTGCTGGTTGGATCCGTTCATCGGGTTTTTCCGGACATCCATGCACTCCGCATAGGGTCTCCGCTCATACAGGTTGGGGTTAGGTTTGCGCTGACAAGGTTTCGATAGACTCGACCAGCTTGGGGAACCCCGCGAGATGACGTTCCATCTGACCGATGGCGTAGGCGTCGGCGAAAGTGGTGAGGGCGGCGGCATAGGTTGCCACGGGGCCGCAATGAGCATCGTGGCCGAGGGTGAACAGGTTGTGACCGAAGGCCCGCGTCTCATTGACGGCCAGGCTGTCACGCAGCACCGGCCACTGGGTAGCCTCCTGGTGGCGGAGTTCGATCGCCAGCACCTTCCACTCAGCGACCTGGTCGGGCGAGGGTTTGGGCAGGCCCTTGACCAGTTCCGGGGAGAACCCAGGTTCGAGAGCCGCCTTGCGGGCCGCCGGCTGCAGGAACTGGGCCAGCGCGAGGAAAAGTGTTTGCCGGGAGAAGGGCTTACGGATATAGCCGCTGAATTGGCGCTGCAATTCCATCTCCTCACCGGCCTTGCTCGAAGCCGTAACGGCGATGACCGGTAGCGTGGCAAGGCTCGCCTGCTTGCGGATCGCCACCAAGGCCGTTCGCCCGTCCATCACCGGCATCCGGATATCGAGCAACACGAGATCGGGCTTGGTCGTCTCCAGGCAAGCGAGCGCTTCCTCGCCATTCGTGGCAAACAGGACATGGTGGTGCGTTTTCTCAAAGATGCCAGCCATCAAGGCTCGATTGGTCTGGTTATCATCTACCACCAGCAGGGTGGCCGGTGCCAGGTCGTTGAAATCCACTGCCCCACCCGGCTCGGCATGGTCGCCTACCGGCAATCGCCCCGAGACCGGGACCTTCGGGAAACGCAGATGGAAGACCGTGCCCTCACCCACCTCGCTTTCAACGACCAGACTCCCGCCCATCAACTCGGTGAGGCGTTTGACTATGGTTAGCCCAATGCCGGTGCCTTCCTTTTCGGCGGTCCGCAACGAGTCCGACTGGACAAACGCCTTGAATACTTCCTCCAACTGATCGGCCGGAATCCCGATGCCGGTGTCTCGGACGTCGATCAACAGCGTCCCGGCGCGACCGTCTTCCTGAGCTTGCCAGGAGACGTTCGTCTTGACGCTGCCCCGTTCGGTGAACTTGACGGCGTTGCTCAGCAGATTCACGAGCACCTGGCGCAACCGCAGGCGATCCAACAACAGCGCACGGGGCAGATTAGGTGCGATCTCGAACCGGAGCTGGAGGGATTTTGTCACCGCCTGCTGACCGAATACGGTGCGGAGGAACTCACAGGAGTCGCGCATATCGGTGGGATCGGGATGCAATTCCAGTTTCCCGGCCTCGAGCTTGGAGAGGTCGAGGATGTCATTGATGAGCCGCAACAAGGCCGCACCGCTGTCGCGAATGGCCCGCACATACTGCGATTGTTTGGGGGTTAGCCCCTCCGGTTCCAGCAACTCGCTGAAACCCAGGATGGCGTTCATCGGACTGCGAATCTCGTGGCTCATGTTGGCCAGGAAAGCACTCTTCTCCTTCACCGCCTGTTCCGCGTGCCATTTCTCCTCCAACAACTCGCGGCGCGCCCGCTCCTGCTGATAATCCACACGGTAAAAGTAAAGCGCGAACAACCCCGCCCCCACCCCAAGCAAGCCGGCCATCCAAGTCATCTGTTGCACCAACTTCATCTGGCGGCGCGTGGCCTCGCCTTTGGCGGACAGCAGGTCCAAACGGTTGTCCTGCCGCTGGCGCTTGATGATCTCACGGATTTGGTCCATCGTGGTCCCGGTTTGCTCCAGGCTGGCAGTCACCCCTAACGCCGCAGGAATGTTCACGGGCCCAAGTTCCATGGCGCGGCGCAACTCCACCAACTCGATGCCAACCAACCGCCCCAACTCGACCAAATCCGCATGGCCTGCCACCCCAGGTCTCGTGGCTGCCGTCAGCCGGTCGAAGGTCGGGGGAAAGGCCTGATCCGCGCGCGTGAACGCATCCCGATAAGCGGCCTTCCCCGTCAGCAGATAGGCTCGCTCGCTGGCTTCGGCATCCTGCAACCCCGAGAAGAGTGCATCAATCGATTCGCGAAGCTGCTCGGCCTCGGCCGTGGCATCGATGCTTCGGGAAAAACGACTCCACGCGGCCGCCCCCAGGACAACGCTGACCACCGTGACGGTCAGCCAGAAAATGGCTAACGGCCCAATAATCCCGCGTCGAAATCGATAGATCATGCGCTTCCCCGCAGCGAGTCGGGCGCCCACGCGTCCGGTCAATGAAGGAGGGATCAACATATCATGCAAATTGCAAGGCGCCTATGGGGCATTCACCGGGGGGCGGTCTTGGGGCTTTCCTTTCGCTTCCGCTGTGGAATCCCATCCCCCCAGGGGGCTACCCCTTGGCGCGCCGACTCTTAATCAGTAACGCCGCGGTGGCGTGAATGATCTCCCGGATTTGGAAGGCGAGCTCTCCGCTCTTGAAATAATCTCCCTTGGCCTCCGACCGCATCGCGGCCTGTTTGATGCTTTCCAGTCTGATGGACACTTCCTGAATCTGCCGCGCCGTCATCCATTTGATGAGACTCGGCTGATCCGGGTCCGAAGCCCGAGGGGCATTCAGAGCGTCGAGGCGCGATTCGTGCGGCGCGGTGGCGGGGGCTTCCGCCGTAAATTCGCTGGTCTCCATAATTCTCTTTGGGATTTTCGGAGCGAGGGAGGGGTCTCTCGCCCTCGCTCCGGGTTTGGGGTTCCGTCCGGAACTCGGCCGTGGTCAATACCCCATGCCGCCGCCGCCGCCAGGAGGCGGAGTCGGGCCTTCTTGGCTGGGGATCTCGGTGACGACGCATTCCGTGGTCAGCAGCAGTCCGGCGATCGAGGCCGCGTTTTGCAACGCGGTACGCGTGACTTTCTTCGGGTCCACCACGCCCGCTTTGACCAGGTCCTCATAGACGCCGGTCGAGACGTTATAGCCCTCGTTGCCCTTGCGCCGTTTGGTTTCCTGCACCACCACCGAACCTTCCACCCCCGCATTCTCCGCCAGGACACGCGTCGGATACTCGACGGCGCGCTTTATGATGTCGACGCCGATGCGCTCGTCCTCATTGTCGGGTTTGACGGTGTCCATAGCCGCCAGGCAACGCAGCAAGGCCACTCCACCACCCGGGACAATCCCCTCCTCAACGGCCGCGCGCGTGGCCTGCAAGGCATCTTCGACGCGGGCTTTCTTCTCCTTCATTTCAGTCTCCGTAGCGGCGCCCACATTAATGACCGCCACCCCGCCGGCCAGCTTGGCCAGGCGTTCCTGGAGCTTCTCCTTGTCATAGTCGGAAGTCGTCTCTTCGATCTGCCGGCGAATCTGGTTCACCCGGGCCTGGATCTCCGAGCTCTTTCCCCCGCCCTCCACCAGGGTCGTGGTCTCCTTGTTAACGGTGACCTGCTTCACCCGGCCGAGGTCGGCAAGGGTGATGCCCTCCAGCTTGATCCCAAGGTCTTCGCTGATGAACTTGCCGCCCGTCAGAATGGCGATGTCTTCGCAAAGAGACTTCCGGCGGTCGCCGTAGCCGGGCGCCTTGACGGCACAGGCATTGATATTGCCCCGGATCTTGTTGACCACCAGGGTCGCGAGAGCCTCGCCTTCGACGTCCTCGGCGATGATCAGTAGCGGTTTGCTCGCTTTGGCCACCAGTTCGAGCAACGGCAGCAGTTCCTTGAGGTTGCTGAGCTTCTTCTCGTAATTGAGCACATAGCAATCTTCCAGACGGGCTTCCATCGTCTCGGCATTGGTGACGAAGTAGGGCGACAGATAACCCTTGTCAAACTGCATGCCCTCGACCACCTCGAGGCTGGTTTCGATGGACTTCGCCTCCTCGACGGTAATCGTGCCGTCTTTGCCCACCTTGTCCATAGCGTTGGCGATCATTTCGCCAATGGCGGTGTCCCAATTGGCGGAGACCGTGGCCACCTGTTTGATTTCCTCTTTGTCTTTTACCTTCTTGGCGATCTTGTCGAGTTGCAGGACCGTGGCGGCGACCGCCTTGTGAATGCCGCGCTGGATGCCGATCGGGTTGGCGCCGGCGGTGACGTACTTCAAGCCTTCGCGATAAATAGCCTCGGTGAGGATGGTGGCGGTCGTCGTGCCGTCGCCTGCCTTGTCGCTGGTTTTGCTGGCCGCTTCGCGGACCATTTGGGCGCCCATGTTCTCATAGGGGTCGTCTAGTTCGATCTCCTTGGCGACGGTAACCCCGTCTTTGGTGATGGTCGGAGAGCCGTATTTCTTGTCGAGCACGACGTTTCGGCCTTTGGGGCCCAGCGTCGCGGCGACCGCCTTGGTTAGTTTTGAGACACCTCTGAGCAAACTCTGGCGAGCCTGTTCGTCGAAGAGTATTTGTTTAGCAGCCATAATTTATTTGTTATTGAATTGTTAATCTTTGACCCCAACCACTCCGGAGTGGGGTGGTTATTCGAGGACAGCCAGAACGTCGTCGGAACTCAGGATTCGGTATTCCGTGCCTTCCAATTTGATTTCCGTGCCACCGTATTTGTTTACCAGCACGCGATCCCCCTTTTTCATTTCCAAGGGCACCTTCTTGCCATCGTCATCGGTCTTTCCGGTGCCGACCGCGACCACGCGAGCCTCCATGGGTTTTTCCTTGGCGGTATCGGGAATCACGATTCCGCCCTTCTTAACTTCCTTTTCCTCGACGGCTTCCACGAGGAGCCGGTCGCCGAGGGGTCTAATGTTTTGTGTCATAAAGTGTCAATCGGTAAAACTATCCACGGCATTCAAAGCAATTGTTGGGCCACCGATTGGCAGAGAGAGGCAATGAGTTGATAGTGAATAACTTGCATGTTGACCGTCGGCCATAGGTGCGGTTGAGAACGGGCAACCCCATTGCAACTTGCATGGAGCGCGGCGAGGCGATCGTGCATTTTGCGAAGGTGCCTAAAGAATATCGGATAAAGAGGGGCGGGGCTCCAAGCTGTGCAAGCCGCATGACAAACCACCATGAAGGTGTGCGTTTTGCCCACTCAACGAACCCCGGATCGGGTCTCGGCAGATCGATCAGTCCGCCGCCATTCGGGTTGACCACCGCCCAGGGCCCCGTGTAGTTCATTGCCGGCAAGACATTTGCGAACTTGGTGGGCGTACTCCCGGGTGACCACATTGACCGCAGAACCCACGCGCAGGACCCATGGCACGCCACTCGCTAAGGAATGAACCGCAGAGATGAACCCGGATCAAAGGCAAGAATAAGAACCGCAGAATAGTCACCGTTATGTCGTTAATCACAATCGTCGTCACTCTCATCGTAGTCGGAGTTTTGCTCTGGCTCGTCAACAACTACATCCCCATGGATGGGATGATCAAAAAAATCCTCAATGGCGTGGTGGTCCTGGTGGTATTCCTATGGCTGCTCAACGTCTTTGGAGTGTTAGATCACCTCAAGAACATACGGGCCTCAAACCAATCGCCTGCCTTGGCCACGCCCATTGAGAATGAGGCATAAGAATATGGGGTAAATCCCCCCCTACAAGACACTAAGGTTATCGGCTATAGTTGGTGGTGGTTGCTCAATAGGCCTTAGCGTCGCCGCGTCATCATTTAACGATACTCTAAAATGAAAAACAAATACTTCGTGCTATCTCTGGTGTTGGCAGGTTCTCTGGTCCAAACCCAAGCCGCATTGATTCTGGGTTCCGCTGGCAGTTTCGCGGTCCTAGGCGGCTCAACGGTGACGAGCACCGGCAATACCGTGGTTCACGGCGACCTGGGGGTCTCTCCGGGCACGGCGATCACCGGCTTCCCCCCCGGGGTTGTGAATGGAGTGATGCACTCCGCTGACACGGTCGCGGCCCAGGCTCAAACCGCCGCCCTCGCCGCCTATAATCTTCTGACCGGGGAGGCGGTCACTCAGGATCTGACCAGCCAGGACCTGGGTTCGCTCACGCTCACACCAGGCGTTTACAAATTCGACACCTCGGCTCAACTGACGGGAACGCTGACGCTCAGCGGGAATGGCCGATTCGATTTTCTAATCGGGAGCACGCTCACGACCGCCGGCAGCGCGTTGGTCCTCCTGGTCAATGGGGCTCAAGCTGACAACGTCTTCTGGCAGGTAGGCAGCTCCGCGACCCTGGGAACGGCCACGCAGTTCTCTGGGAGCATTCTTGCCAACCAGAGCATCACGCTGACTACCGGCGCGGATTTGTTCGGGAGAGCACTGGCATTGAACGGCGCCGTGACGATGGATAACAACGTCATCACGGTTCCTGTACCCGAACCGGGCACCTTGTTGGCGGGAGCGGGTGCGATGCTACTGGGTGCCCGGCATTTATTGGCTCTGTGGCGGCGGAAGATGTTGCACGCCTGAGGCCGGTTGGCCGCGGCGGCGGGAGAAATTACCGGTGCCCCAGCGGGACCGGGACCGGGGCACTCATGCCACTCCGGACGTTGAAGCGGCATGATCCCCGCGCTTCCACCCGGCGGGAGGGGTTTCCGACGCTCGACCGGGTGCTTATTGCTGGTTCAGTTCACAGATTCCCGACGGCGTGCCGAAGTTTGAAAACCGCCATGACTGCGTCGTAGAGGGCGTTGTCTTGGTTGCGGAGGCATTGGGCCCGTAGAACCTCCGCACCCAGCACTGCGCGGTTCGTATCGATGCCGTGGTGGTGTTGGTCGCGGACGGCCTTCAGGGTTTGCTCGGCCTGCAAGAGGGCATCATGGGTGGTTTCCATTCGGCGGCGGGTTTCGGTCACCGCCGACGATGTTTGACACACTTGCAGCGACACGGCCTCCATGGCCTTGGCCCTTTGCGCGGAGAGGGCCGCCGCACGGGCCTCCACTGCAGCGGAACCCGGGTCATACTGGTTCGAGACGATCTGCGCCTGAGCAGCGAGACGGGCAGCGCTTGCCGCCGCCCGCTGTGCCGATCGCGTCGCACGAAGCACGTTCACGTAGGCGTCGGCCACACTTAGTTTCAAGTCCAGCGTTTTGCGGCGCCCCTCAGCTTGGGCGGTTTTCCGGGCGGCTCTGGCCGCGCCGAGACCGCTGGCAACCGGTTCGGTGTTGAATAGCGGTAGTGTCGCCGTCAACTGCCCAGCCCACAGCGGTTGGTCCATCGCTACGGAGAATGCAGGCAATCTGGGCAAGCTGCCCGCCAATGACGGCTGACGTTGAGGCGAGGCATAGCCACGTTCGGCAATAGTGGCGGGGACTTGAAGGGGTCCCGCGATCGGAAACGCCCCCGAGGCCCCGTTCGCGGATTTGCCGCTGACCTTGAACCGATGCGCTGCGGCAAGTGCGTCAGCCCAAGCGACGTGCAGGGAATCGGCCCGGGCTAGCGCCGCCGAAGAGGTAACGTTGGTTTCAGTCTCGGCCAGGTCGGGAGGGGCGCTCAGGGCCTCGATCGGCAGGCAGACGGCACTGAACAGCGCGAAGCCCAGCAACCCGCGTAGCCAGTCATTGACGGCGGGAACTGGAGTTGGATCGAGCCCGCGTGCTTCGATCGCGTTCGACAGCGGTCGCGGCCGCGGAATCAGGTGTTCTTTCGCGGAACGAAGGTGGATGCGGCTGCCAACTGCTTCCACAAGCCCTCCTCTTCCTTGCTGACCCGGGATGGAACCTGGATGGAAACTCCCACGTAGAGATCGCCTCGCCTGGCCTTGCCGGCGGGCAGACCCTGACCCCGGATGCGGAGTTGATGTCCCTGCCGTGTGCCGGCGGGGACCTTCAAGGAAACCGTACCTTCCAGCGTCCGGACCGGAACGGTTGCTCCCAAGACGGCTTCCCAAGGCGCTAACTCCAAATGACCGATTAGATCGGCGCCGCGCGCCTGCCAATCAGGGTCTTGGGCATAGCGGACGTGCAAATAGATGTCGCCCGCACCACCGCCACCCACTCCTTCACCGCCCTTGCCGGGCACCCGGATGGACTGGCCGGCCGGGACCCCGACCGGGATGCGGACCTGATAGGTGTGGGTCTCCTCTTGGCCGGTCCGTGGGTTGATTCTCCGCACCGAAATCGCTCGCATCGCCCCTTTGAGGGCCTCATCAAGCGTGATGAGAATGTCGCCCTGAATATCCTGGCCCCGCAGAGTTGGGGTGCCCTGCCCCTGTGGTTCTTCGAGGCCACCGGGACTCGCAGATCGAGCGAATGGTGAGGCCCCACGAGCCCGGCTGCTGCGTCCGCCAAAGAACTGCTCGAAGAAATCGCTAAAGCCGGTTCCTTCGAATTGGAATTCGTGGGCGTCGTGGCTGGTGGCGCCGCCAGTGGATCGGCCTTCGGACGAGCCCGGCGGGGGCCGCGAACTGGCACCCGTCTTCCAGTCAGCGCCCAATTGGTCGTATTTCTTCCGACTCTCCGGATCGCTCAACACCTCGTGGGCCTCGTTCAATTCCTTGAACTTTTCCTCCGCGGTCTTTTTGTCCTTGGCAACGTCAGGATGATACTTCCGGGCGAGTGTCCGAAAGGCTTTCTTGATGTCAGCATCGGTAGCCTTGGGTGGCACGCCGAGCACACGGTAGTAGTCCTTGAATTCAACGGGCATGGCCAGAGCGTTTGTGATGCGTCAAGTCGTTCACCACCACCTTCGCGGCTCGCAAGATCTTTTGACCTTGACGGTAACCCCGCTGAAACACCTCGAGGATGGCGTGATCCGGGTGGCTGGGGTCGCGTCGCTGGGAAACCGCTTCGTGTTGGTGGGGATCAAATTTCTGGCCAACGCTCTCATCGCTCTCGATGCCATGTTGGCGCAGCAGCGAGCGCAGTTGATGCAACGTCATCTCGACGCCCTGCCGAAGGTGTTGGGATCCGGGAGTTGCGCCGGAGGCCAAAGCGCGTTCGAGATTGTCGATCACGGGCAACAACTCGAGGATGAACGACTCCTTTTGTGCGGCCGCTCGGGTCTCGCTTTCCTGGCGGCTGCGCCGTTTGAAGTTGTCGAAGTCGGCGGCCAGTCTCAAATGCAACTCGTTCTGCGAGGCGAGTTCCTCGCGGAGGGCGTCCGGTCGAGTCACGACGGGCTCGGCAACGGCGGCGGCGGGCTGGGGTTCGGCCGGCGCCAGATTGGGCGGTCCAGGCTTCATTAGGCGGGGACGGCTGCGGTGGCCGGCAACTTCGCCAGGAATTTGCTAACGGACTCCCGGCGGCGTTTGAGCAGATCCTTGAAATCCAGGGAATCCGTGTGGGCGATCTCGTGGTCCAGTTCGGTCAGGCGGGTTTTGACTTCTTCCTTGAGGTGTTGCGCCTCCTCGGTGGTAAGCTCTATTTGAATCATGACGTTAGTTGTAGCTTATCCGGGGCCAACCGGACGGCTTTTGCTCTAACCCACTCATTCCCTGTCACCTAGACCGATTAACGACCGGCTTGACGTGGGTGAACTCAGGGGAAAAACCTTGCAACTTGCACACTGCGGGTTGTTCCATCATGCACTCCGCAATCTGAACAGGCTATTCAGAGGTGACGATAGCACCCCTCGGGCCAGCTAGCGGCGACTTTCACAATGCCGCAGGCCTGGGCACTCGTCACCCGACCGAACCCCCGAGAATTCGGCCAATCAAGGCAGTCACCGCCATCGCCAAAGCGCCCCCGAGGGTGACGCGCAGTGCGGCGCGGAGCATGGGCGCGCCTCCCAGATAACCTCCAAAGGCACCGAGTGCGGCGAGACTTACCAGACAGAGTGTAGCAATAGCAGGGATGCGCAGTGATGCGGGCGCGACCAGCAGGCCCGCGATCGGAAGGACGGCGAAGATCGCGAAGCTGGCAGCGGATATCCAAGCCGCTTGGAGCGGGCGCGCGAGCGAGGTCTGGTCGATCCCCAGCTCATCGCGCATATGTGCACCAAGTCGATCATGGGCGCTGAGTTGCTCGGCGACTTTCATGGCGAGATCCTTCGCCAGACCCCGTTTCACGTAGATCATCGCCAACTCTTCGAGTTCAGCCTCCGGCTCGGCCACCAACTCAGCCTTCTCCCGGCCGACGTCGGCCTGCTCGGCGTCGCGTTGCGAGCTGACCGAAACAAACTCACCCACGGCCATGGACATGGCTCCCGCAAACAGGCCCGCTACGCCCGCGACCAGGATGGTGCCTTTCGACGCCGAGGCTGCCGCGACCCCAATCATAAGGCTCGCAGTCGATACGATCGCATCATCCGACCCGAGCACCGCGGCGCGCAACCAACCCACGCGACCGCTCCGGTGCCGCTCCTTCTGCACCGCACCAATAACCGGTAGCGCGTTCATGTTCGGGGTTCAGTTGGGCAGGATCGGCCGCGTCATGGCCTGGTACATCATTTCCTCGCTAAGGAAAGGTGAACCATAGAGTTCGTACCCGGCGCTCAGTTGTTCATTGACCCTGCGCGCGAGTTCGTCATGGGTTGCGGCATCGGCGTGAAAGGGCACCGCGACGATAATGTAATCGATTAAGGTTTTCATTTGGATTCTGTCTGACCGGCAATCGTCTCCGTTCTCGCCTTCCGGGCGAGGGGCTCGAAGCGAGCTTTATTTTGAAACGGCCTGGTCGGAGCGGCCGTTGATGACCGCCAGTTCCACCGCACGTGCCCGGACCATTTTGCGGGTCGCGTTACCAATGCCGGCAGAGTTCTCAGTCAATACACCTTGTTTGAGAGGGTTGATCTTCATAAGTTGAGAATCACTCCTTGCGCATGGACTGATCGTCGGCCATCTGGTCCACCCGGCCGGCATCCTGCACCAGCGTCCATCCGGTGTCCGGATTGTATTCCTTCATCGCCGCGGCAATCCGGGCGGTCCTCTCCCCCAAATTCTGCTGAAATACTCTGCCGTCCTGATTGACGATAAACGTCATGATACCCGACCGGTCCCAATACTCCGGATAAGCGACCAACGCGAAGCCTGCCGTAAGGTTGCCATGGGTGAGGTAATTCATCTTGCCGCCAGGAGCGGCCTTGCCTTGCTGAGTGAGGATTCTGAAAATGTAACCGTGGAAAGGATGGGGTCCCGCGCCTTTGCGCGCAACATAACCCTCGGCATGGGCCTCAGCCACCAAAGGCCCAAAGGGGCTGGCGGGTTCGTTCGCCGCCGATGCCCAATAGAGACCATCCCTGGTTCCCGGAGTGCTCTTGAATTTCCGAGCGTATTCCGCTCCCCCGCCCGCTTTCATGCTGGCGTACTGACGTTGCGCGGTCACATAGGCGCGGCAAACGCCGATGGCGTTGAGTTCATCCTTCCCGATATGCCGGCTGATGACCTCTTCCTTGCCCGCCGCGCTGTCGAAATGCCACTGCCCGTCGACCTTCACCAGTGGAACCGCCAACGGCCAGTTGTTCGTGCCAATCTCAAGGATGACGGTGTTCTCCCCGACCTTGACCGGCTGACACCCCAGCGCCATCGCCGCGGCGAACCGCTTCGCATTGTTGCCGTCCAGCACTTCATCCCCCGTTAGGAACTCGTCCAGTTGAGGGCCGAAAAGGGCGCGCAAAGCCGTCCGATCTTTGGTTTCGGTGGCGGCTTGCAAGGCTTTGATGGCCTCATCCGGCGATGCGAATAGCCGTTGTGCCACCACCGCCGGCTTGAGTCCAGTTCTCTCGGGCTCTGCCGCATGGGAAGCCCGCGGTGAAATGACCCAAGCGCCGGCCAAAAGGGTGGCAGCCACCAAGGCTGGGACGGACGATAATTGGTTTGAACGTTTCATAAACTCATCAGATAGGGTTTCTCGGTTCCAGTGGTGTGATTCACCGTCTCTTCCCCGGGCCGTGGCTGGCCGGGTGCGCGACCTCGCGGCTTTCATGTCCACGATGACTATCGAAATGCACGTCACGCCCTCGCTCATAACCGCCGCCGAAAAAGAACACATCCGGCTCCGGGACAACGACGACGCCGTTGTAGCCTCCGTCGACGTAACCCACACAGCCGACCAGGACTGTCAGTAGCGCGATACCCAGTGTGGTTTTGATGCAGCCAATCGGCCGACTTGCCGGCTTCTCACCGCCGCAAATCGCGGTAGTTCGAAGCGCTGGTAACATTGAAAAGTCCATAGCGTGTCTTTCGTTTTCGATGGCAAGGTGTTCACCATCAGGTTTCAGGTCTTCTTAGCGTAAACCGTGCCACTGTCCTCCGTGGAGGCTGAGAGCAAGCCACCAGCGTGAATCATCCGCTGCCAATACTCGCCTAAGCGACTCTCTCTAAATCACTTGTGTCGAGATATGGATCCGGCGGAGAGAGGGTAACCGCCAAGTGGCGCAAGCCTCCTGAGATTCAGCCTGATCCTCTGCCGGCACGCAAAACGCCCTGCCTGGGAATGCAAAACGCAAGCGCCTAACGGCGACAGTAGGATGGCGCGCCTCAACGGCTGCACGCCCGGCTGACCTTGCGGAAATGGTGGCCATAAATCGAGAGGGTCACGGCGAGGGACAATTGCGACGGGCGGCGGAGGAAGGTCCAGAGCAGCAGGCTCCAGTAATGGAACCGTTCGCGGCCGAGGACCCCGAGTCGAAGATTGGCATGGAAGAAGGCCACCGTCGATCGCCAATCCACCGAACTGGAGATGCTCGGCAGCCCGTATTCGCGCAGGAATGTCCGGATTCTCTGGTAATACGGCCCCGGTGAGTAGATGTATTCCAGTAGGCCCTCGTAGCCCTGCCGAAGAGTCTCCGGGTTCATCTTGGGAATGAAGTTGGTCGTCCCGTCAACGTTATCTCCGGTCGTATGGCCGAGCAGCCGTCCCTGGCGATGGAGGCGTTGGTAGAGCTTGGTACCGGGCATGGCTTGCAGGAGGCCGACCATCGCTGTAACGATGCCACTTTTCTGGATAAATTCGATCTGCCGCTGAAAACTACCGGGCGTGTCGTGGTCAAAGCCCAGGATGAATCCGCCCTGTACCTCCAAACCCGCCCGTTGAATGCGTTTTACGTCGGCGACGAGGTCACGGCCGCGGTTCTGGCCCTTGTTGCACTCGGTCAGATTTGCCTCCTCGGGGGTTTCGATCCCGATGAACACCTGGTTGAAGCCCGCCTCAACCATCAGGCGCATCAAGTCGTCATCATCGGCGAGATTGATCGACGCTTCGGTGAAGAACGGGATGCCGCGGTTGCCTTTCTGCCAGTGGATCAGGGCCGGCAGCAGGTCCTCCTTCAGCCTGCGCTTGTTCCCGATGAAATTGTCGTCCACGAAGAAGACGCCCCCGCGCCAGCCGTGCCCGACGAGGCTGTCCAACTCCGCGATCACCTGGACGGTGGTCTTGGTGCGGGGCCGGTGTCCAAACAGGGACGTGATGTTGCAGAACTCGCAGTCGAAGGGGCAGCCGCGCGAAAACTGGAGGCTCATACTGGCGTAGCGCCCCATGTCAGCCAACTCCCACAACGGCACGGGGGTCTGGCTCAGGTCAGGGAAGTTCCGAGACGCATAGACCCGTCGAGCCGTGCCGGTTTCCCAGTCACGCAGGAGCTCTGGCAGCGTCTCCTCGGCCTCGTTCAATACGAAATGGTCCACGTCGGGAAACTGCTCGTGTTCGAGCGAGAACAGCGGTCCCCCTGCCACGATCCGTTTGCCCGCGGCCCGGCAGCGGCTGATGAGTGTTCGGGCCGAATCCCGCTGGGCCATCATCGCGCTCACGAACACGACATCGGACCAAGCCAGGTCGCGGTCGCGGAGCGGGCGCACATTCACATCCACCAGGCGCTTCACCCAAGGTTTGGGCAACATCGCCGCCACCGTCAGCAAGCCCAGCGGCGGCAGCGACGCCCGCTTGTGGATGAACTTCAACGCATGCTTAAAGCTCCAGAACGTGTCTGGAAACCGCGGGTATAACAGCAATATATTCATCGCCTACTGCCCTGCAATATAGGCCCGAAACCGGTGCCGCGGTTATCGGGGATTCACCCCAGGTCACCAGGCTCCTGCCTCGGAACATCGATGGTTTCTTCCCGACCTCGGCCGCGTGGGTCCTTCCCATTGCCCGGCGCTCGCGGGATCATTTTCCAACCCGCCAAACCTCTCCGTCCATGTGCCCAATGGCACGGGTTAAGCTAAGAGTTCGGCGTAGGTATCGTTGAGCCCTACAAGAAGGGGTTCGGAATCGATGTCAGACTTCCACGATGGAACGGAAACGCAAATTATGTAATACAGGCAAAACTCGCAGGCGAGCCCATACCCCCGGCAGCACCCAACCCCAGTCAGGAGAAACACCTTGCTGATTTGGGCGGTCGTTCTGCTTACGGACGGCGTTGGCAACGCCCAAACCAACTCACGCCAATCCGCGGCCTTCGAGCCCAAGCCTTTGGCGGCCCCAACCGTCCTGGCGCTGGCGAGGACGGCCGGGGGGAAGTCGGGCCGGGTCCATGATCCATATCGAGGCGCCGATATTGGTAACCGTCGAAAAGGCGCGGTTGAGGATGCCGGCGAACATCGCGGTCATCTGCATCATGAGGAAGACGGCGAAGGTGATGCCGATCAGGAATACGGAGAACTTGGGCTTGTCATTGACCAGAAGCTTGAATCCGCCGCGAAGGATGCCGCTGTACTTCATGGCGTTTGACATTTCCCCGTGAGGGTTGCCCATTCCATCAACCATCGTCCAACGCCACGAACAAGGCGACCGTGTCCTGGTGGCGTTGCGCGACCGCCTGGAGATAGCCGTGGCTGGCCTGGGGGGCGGGACCGGCGCTTGGGCCGGCACCGAGCCCGCCATGGCAGTGAAAAGGCACAGCCAAATAGGAGTTCAAAGCAAACACTTGGTCGGCATGGTGCTAGTTTTTCAACATTCGGCCTGTTGCTCTAACAAGTCCAAGGCCGAGCCAGGGCTTGGAGCTGTAACCTGCTCAATCCAGGATACTTAACCGGATTGGGCTGGTCTCGGGGAAGCCCCGAAGGAGAGAAGGCCATCGCGATTCGCACGAGCGATCAGCGTAGGTCGTGCATCTTGCCCGACGACCGGGGCGTTCAGGCGATGGGTCCAGGGGCTTTGAAGGCGAAGGCGAAGAAGGCGGCCACGGCGAGGAACGCGAAGGCCACGACGTAATTCCACGCGAGTTTCTCCTTCAGAAACAGGATCGCAAAGCCGATGAAGACGGTAATGGTAATGACTTCTTGGATGATCTTGAGCTGGAAGCCCGAGAAATGGCCATAGCCGAGACGATTGGCCGGCACCGCCAGGCAGTATTCGAGGAGCGCGATTGCCCACGAGACCAGGATCGCTTTCCAGAGCGGCCAGGCGTGACCATATTTCAAGTGGCCGTACCAGGCGAAGGTCATAAAGACGTTTGAACAAAACAGCAGAAGGACGGTGGTCATGGGGCTGGATTCAGAAATTGCTGATTGAGTGTTTCCTGCATGAAGGAGTGTAGCATGCCGAATGCGGCCAAGGCAACCGGCGCAAGGAAGAGATCTCGCAGTGGGACTAAAATGATGCACGATGGAACCAGCGATGACTTGACGCAACGAATCATTAGCGGGTAACCCAGTGCATATCCCGGGATCAAACGCGCCTGCAAGTTAATACAGCCGGCAATAGCCGACCGCCGGTCAGTGACTTATAACGTCCAGCACTCCGCTTCGCAGGGCGAACCAGGTGAATTGCAGAAATTCGTCGGCGGGTTTTCTCGTATAGTTCACCTCGCCGACCTTGATGGAACCCGGTGGATCCGGGAGGTTGGAGTCCCGAATCTTCAGGGTGTTTACGAGGAACGAGCTGACGCGATTGACGACGCCCTTCTCGCTGGCGGTTTGGGGGTCGAGGAAGGCGATTTTCAAATCGTGGTAGAGCGCGTGAACCTGGCCGCGAGCCCGGCCGGCGGACACATCGATATCGAACGTGGCCTCCTGCGCGCTGCCGGACTTGATCCGGAGGTGGTCCGCAATTTCCAGGAAGGCGCCCAGGCGGGTGAGGTCCATCGCGTTGAGCGAACCGGAGTAATGGAGGGAGAGATCGGAGGCTGCGACCGGGATCGTCATCACCACCTTGAGCCGTGCGGTGGTCATGAGGTTCCCCTGCGCCTGGATTTGGATGTTGGCCGGCGGTCCGCCGTGGTTGCCGAGACCCTCGGCAGACATATCCACCGCCGTGAATGTCAAGCTCCCGGGAGGAGCGCCAGCGACCACCTGCTCGCTGTAGCTTAGCTCGCCGTTGGCGATGGTGAGGCGGTTGACCTGGAGCGGCTGCGGGATGGCCGCCAGCGCGTCCACCAACATCAGCGGGCTCTTTAAGAACGGCTTCATCGGTTTATCGCGATTGACCAGCACATCGAGCGAGGGTCGAGAAAGTAGGACGGAGGAGGCGCGGTACGACTTGCCTGCCAACAGATCGGCATACGCCAGGCCCACCACGCGGAACTCGGGCAAGATCAAATGAAACCGAGTCGTTCGAAAGTCACTGGCAGCGAAGAGCGCATCATCTGGGATCAAGCTTCGCACCTCGGCGTGTTCGGCCAGCAGTTTCGAGTTGGGGACCGATGCTCGCAGCCGTGCGCAACGGATCGCATAGTGCGACCGGGGAAACCGCCAATCGAGACTCGCCGCGTCGAGATCGGTCTGGTCGAGAACAACCGCCCATGGAGCAGTTCCCCAAAGGAGTCGCTGCCAGCGAACGCCCGTCAGCGAAATCCGGCCGGATCGGAAGCTGGCGTTGGTGGTTTCGAGAGTGACGGAATCAGCCACAAGGCGGTTGGCTCCGACGGCGTATTCGAGAACACCGATGCGCAAAGCACACCCCGGATGAGCAAGGGCAAAGGCCCGCTCGACCTTCCCTTTGGCGTACCCGTTAAGGACTGCTCGACTGGACACAAAGAGGACGACCGCAACGGCGCCCAGGGAAAGGCCGCCGCAGATCCAGAGTCTCCGCCACCATCGATGTTTGGCCTTGCTGGCCATATAGGTTAGCGCACCGCCAAGCGCCGATGCAGACATTATTTCCGGTGACTGTTCAGGTCGTTTTCACATACTCCGTCCGCAGGAGCGCGGATGAGGGCATCCGCGCTCCTATGAGCAACCTGAACAGCTACCATTCCTGGTTCCACCGAGTTCAGAAAGAGTCGCATCCTCCGCCGCGATGGCTCCGCCGCCAGCCGGTTTGCCGCTAATCCGCATGGATGCGGACATCGACCAGCGGTTCGGGGTGGCTTCGAAACTCCGGGTGGTCTCGATGTGCCCGTTCGCCCCTATGCTCGGGACCCATGCAGCCGGCGGTCGCGAACAAAATGGCAACGCCAATCAGACAAAGGACAGATTTCATATTTTTTCTGGTCTTGCGAATTCCCCCGAGGACCGCTCGGGCGAGATCGTCGGTTAGGTTAAGCTAAGCACGTGCCAATTGATCCGACTTGTTCCAGCGGGTTGATAGTCAACGGATTATGGGTTGTCCACCCCGGCCACGCCCTTTATCGGCCGTGCAAATCACCCGCCACCGACGCTTGACCCTTGCGTGCTGCACGGGAGACTGGGCGGACTCGGTCACCCCCAACCATCCTTAACCGTGCCGCCCCAGTTCCACCAGATTCCCGGTGGAGAGGCACATCGCACCGGCGTTTATCCGGCCAGACCGCCACTGGCCAGGAAACTATTTGGTTTTTCCCTTTTCGAGCGATGCGCACAAAGGTAGGGTCGTTAAGCGATGAAACCCAAACGCGAACAGAGCAAAGGTCCTAGTTCGCTGCGCCAGGCAACGGCAAGGCGGGCCACGCCGAGTCCAGGCAAGGCTTTCCGCGGGGCTCACTCCCGCGCCAGCGCGGATCGGCTGCGCCACGAACTCGACGTCCACCATATTGAGTTAGAGGTGCAGAACGCCGAACTGCGGAAAGTCAGAGATGAGCTTGAGTCGGCATTGGAGAACTACACCGCCCTCTATGATCTCGCGCCCGTGGGCTACTTCTCCATTGATGAAACGGGCGTGATCCTGGAGGCGAACCTAACGGGCGCCACGCTGCTCGGGTTGGAACGTGCCCGGCTGATCCAGCAGCGATTGACGTCTTTCATTTCTCCGGAGAGCCGGTCGAGTTTTCTGGGGTTTCTGAAACAAGTCCTCGCCGAGCCCACGGGTCAGACCTGCGAGGTGCTGCTGCTGAAGGAAGGTGCCGGGACTTTTTGGGCCAGCTTCCGGGCCGCGTCCGCAGTCTCGTCTCAGGGCCCCCGGAAATGGTGCCGGGTGACGTTTGGGGACATTACAGCCCGCAAGCAGGGTGAGGAGGCGCAGCAACACCTGGAGGTGCTGGCGGGAGCGAACCGGGAGTTAAAGCGGGAGATTGTCCGGCGGAAGGCGGTGGAGGCAGCTCTCAAAAAAAGCGAGCAGCACTATGCTAAGTTGTCCGAGCAGGCGCGGGAGATGCAGGACCAATTGCGGCTGCTTTCCCGCCGGTTGCTGGCAGCACTCGAGGAAGAACGCATGCGGATCAGCCGCGAATTGCATGACGTCATCGGCCAGACTTTGACCGGAATCAATGTGCGTCTGGCGGTTTTGAAGAAATCCGAACCCACCAAGACTGCGGGCTGGGAACAGGACCTGGCCCGTGCGCAGGAGTTAGTGGAGCACGCAGCGGAAACCATCCACCGGTTTGCCCGCGAATTGCGCCCGACGGTGTTGGACGACCTGGGGCTGATTCCCGCCCTGCGGACGTTCATCAAGGGTTTTGCCGGGCAGACCGGAATCCGGGTCAATCTGTCAGCGTTTGCCGGGGTTGAGGAAGCGGACGGCGACAAACGCACCGTGCTCTATCGCGTGGCCCAGGAGGCGCTCACCAACATCGCCCGCCATGCGCGGGCCGGTCGAGTGGAGGTCAAGATCCAGCAACGGCCCGGGAGCGTTTGCATGTCCATAGCAGATGACGGCCTGGGCTTTGAGCCAAAACCCGCGGTGCAGGGCAAAGCAAACGGCCGATTGGGACTGCTCGGCATGGCCGAACGATTGAAGATGGTCGGCGGGACTTTCGCCATCCGATCCGCGCCGGGCAAAGGCACGACCATCGTGGCGCAAATCCCATTCCCTTGGCCTCCTCCGGGTTCAAGAGGAGCCAGAGCGGTTGTGGATCCGGCTGGAATCAGACGCGCGCGAAATCGATGAACCCGCGTTGGATATCCGTGCTCACGAGCTTGACCCGGACGCGGTCGCCCACGTCGAGACCCTGGGAGCCGCGGTCCAATCTTCCTTCCGCCAAGGGCTGGAGGAGCCGGACCCAGGTTCCCTTCGGGGAAGCGCCGGTAACGATCGCATCGAAGGTCTCGCCCATCCGGGCAGAGAGGAGGAGGGCGGCTGCGGACTTGCGGACCTGGCGCTCGACTTTAGTGGCGGCATCCTCACGCTCGGTGCAATGCTTCGCGAGCTCATCGAGCAACGGAAGGGGATAGGGCAGCGGCGCCCCGGCCATCGCGGCCTTCAATAGCCGTTGGGTGAGGAGATCCGGGAAGCGCCGGTTGGGCGCGGTAGAGTGGGTGTAGTCTTTGACCGCGAGCCCGAAGTGCCCGGGCGCTTCGCCCCCTGGCAGATCCAGGGCATATTCCCCCCTCCCGATAAGCTTTACCACCGACAGGGAGAGATCGCAAAACTTCGCCGGGTCGGCCTGACGCCGCCGGTCGAGGAAGCCCTCGAGGGCAACGGCATCGGGCTCTTTGGGCAACCGGTCTCCCAACCCGGAGGCAAGCTCCGCGATACGGTCCCATCGTTCCGGGGACTTCAGCACCCGGCGCAAGGAGGGGAATCTCTTGGTGGCGAGGTAGGTGGCCGTCACCCCATTGGCCGCGATCATAAAGTCCTCGATCAACTGCGTGGCGCGGTTGGCGCGATCCGACTCCAGGGTGGAAAGGGCGTCACCGGAGAAAACCGGCCGGGGCTCGATGGTTTCGAGACTGAGCGCGCCGTGGCGGTGGCGCAGGTCCACGAGCCGCCGGGCGACGCCGTCCTGGAGGCGGAGATTCTCGGCAAGCCCTGGGACCATCGCGAGGCGCGCGGGGGCGGGTCCCTGGTGATCGAGCCAGGCGGCCACACTCCGGTAGGCGAGCTTGGCGTGGTTGCGGACGCGGGCGCGATAGAGATCGGAGGCGGCAAGCAAACCGTCCGCATCGAACACCATGTCAGCGACGATGGCGATTCGGTCCTGGTCCTCGTTCAACGAGGTGAGGTTGGTGGACAACACCTCGGGGAGCATCGGGAAGATGGCGGCGGGGGTATAGACGGAGGTGGTGTTGCGCGCCGCATGGCGATCGAGCGCCAGGTCCTGGCGCACCAGCGCGTCGACGTCCGCGACCGCGACGAGGATGCGGACGCGCCCGCCGGCGAGCGGTTCGGCGACGGTGAGTTGGTCGAGGTCGCGGGAGTCATCGTTATCGATGGAGGCCCAGAGCCAATCGCGCAAGTCGCGCAGCCCAGCGGTCGGAGGGGCCGGCGCGGTAATGGCGGCCAGCTCGAGCAAAGCCGCTGGTGGGAAGTCGGGCTCGAGGTTGCGCTCGATCATCGCCCGGCGCGCGATGGCGGCGAGGGTGACTCGGTCGTTGGTCTTGGCGGAGAGAATCGCCGGCGACTTGCTGCCGGTGTCCTTTGGATCGGGATTGGTTGTGCTCATAATTGCAGTTCCACAAAATGCTCGCGTCGGTCGTCCACCAAAGGAATCCTATTCCCAATCATCACCTCACCGTCAAGGGAAAGCCGGTCGCCGCCGTTTAGGTCGCCCGGGGGTCGGTTGATGCGAATGAACACCTCGCCACGAAGCGGCGCCTCGTTCGTTTCGGTGCGCGCCTGCGCGTACTCCGCCACACGGCTGATCAGGGCTTCCAGCCCCAGGCTCCACCCGGACGCGACGTTCGCCATCATGCAATTCCCGCCTTTCCTGCTCTAATCGAACCCCAACCGGGCGCTCAAGAGAATCGATCCAGCGCGGTGTTTGGATCGCGCGCCGGATTCACTTGGTTCGTTTTTCAATGCCCTCCCCGCCGATCTGCAAGCCCTGGCCAAATCCGTTAGCCGGGTTGCAACCGGTCCCGACGGAGGCCACGCACGTAGTGACGAGGCGCAAAACGACCGCGCGTCTGAGACATAACACCATGAGGATTGTTAAGCAGGTCGGGTGCCACCTCCATGAGCGCCCGTCCAAGCGTCTGCGGTCTAGTCACTTCCACGGCCAGCGCACACCGTCCTTGGGGGCCGGATCCCGGAGCGGTCAGGCAAATCGCCCGGTTGTCCTTCCGCGCTCAGGCACTTTGCACGGCATTCCTCGCTCCCGAACGGCGGCGACCGCCCTCGACCGGCTTAAGCCGTTCCACGGCAAAGTACCGCGGGCGGAGGACCCGGTGGCACGGTTCCCGCTACCGATCGGCACATGAAAGGTGTCGATTGGACCTGGCTATTATGAATCTCATCAAACTCATCTGGCTGACCGTGGTGAACCTGGGCCGACAAGTCCTGCTGATGCCGCAGGCGGCGGCGGCCGCATTTCAGGACCGGCGGCGGCTGACCGCAAAGGCCGAATTTGAAGTTGAGCGTCTCGACCGGATACGCAACCCGTCAAAGTACCGGGGAAAGTGAGGCGGGACGGGCGGTTCATTGCCGGCAGGCAGAGATCCGGCTGTCGTTGGCCCCGGCGACCGGTTCCAAGCCCTGACCCTGTCCGTCACCAACAACCCCCGGATGGTGGCGGAGAACCAGAACGGGTTTAACCCAAGCTCGTGAATCGTGACCGGCCGGTTGAGGAGTTTCGACAACCGCTTCACGGCTACCGTCCGCAGGACCGGAGGTAGAATGAAGAAACCAGCCTCCCTGTACAACAAGAGCGCCGCGACCGTGCAGACGATGAAGCGCTGGTGCCTTGGGCAGCGTGAATGCCAACCGAGAAGGTTCAAGCAAACCTCTCGATTCAGGTCCGTTTCGGGTTCAGCAAGAGCGTCGCCAACCCAGCCACGGCGGCGACGATGCCCCCAATGAGCATCCATACGGCCTTATCCGTCGGCGATCCGGTAAAGAACCTGGATACGTCGGAACTGAACGAGTTGGTGGCGTTCACGCCGATGACAATGAGGACGAGGCCGCCGGCGACCAGAGCCAGAGAGAGGATTTTGTTCATAATAGTGTGCGAAGGAAGGTGGGTGAGGTGCCGGCGCGCGAAGGCCGGCTTGGGTGCCGGTTCACGCGGGTCTGCGCCCGGTAAAGAAATTGACCAGCACCATGATCAGCGCCACCACCAGCAGGAGATGGACGATTCCGCCCATCGTGTAACTGGTTACGACGCCGAGGAGCCAGAGGAGAACCAGGACGACTGCGATTGTGTATAACATAGGTTTGCTTTCAGTTGGCGGGCGAAATAGTGCCGACCGGCGCGGGCGCGCCGGCCGGCAGCTATGGGCCCCGTGTCTTCGATTTAGTGATTGGAGGCCGCTTCGACGGGGACGGTCATATTGTTAATTACGCTGGTTACACCGGGGATGTCGCTGACGAGCTTGGTGACCAAGCTCTTTTCGGCATCGTTCTTGGCAATGCCGCTGACGGTAACGACGCCTTCGGTGGTTTCCACCTTGGTCTTCAAGGCGCTGGTGGAGTGGTGCGAGAGCAAGGCAGCCTTGACCTGGGCGGTGATGGAGGCGTCGTCAATCTTCTCGCCGACGGTCTCTTCCGGTTTGGCGGCAACGGGGGCCACCGTCATCTGGTTGTTGACTCCTTTGACACCTTCGACGTCTTTGGCGTATTCCGTGGTCAGTTCCTTTTGCGCCAGGCTCGAGGCTTCACCGGACAAGGAGACGACACCGTCTCGGACGTTCACGTCAGTCTTACTGGCCCTCACGTTGCGGTGGAAGATCAGTGCGGTTTTGACCTTCATGCCCAGCCAGGTGTCCGAGTGTTCGGACGGCACTTCGCCTTTCACGGTGAGTTGATTATCGACACTTTTGACACCGGGCAAGCCCTCGACGGTATCTCGGGCCAAACCGATATGGGACGATTGGGACACGGTGCCGGTCAAGGTAACGGCGCCATTCTTGGATTCGGTCGTGATCGCATCGCCCTTGAGGTAGGTTTTGAAGACGTACGATTTCTTGGCTGAGGACTCGATGCGGTCGTCCGTCTCGGAGCCGCGTAGTGGCGAACTGGCGAGCAGCAGGACGCTGGCCGCGGCCAGCATTAAAGTGTCTCGCCCAATTACAGATGTTTTTATCATGATCTTTCTTTCGTTTATTAATGTTGTGGTTGCCTGACTCACCGGCGATTGCCGGCGAAATGGTAGAAGCCCTGGGTAGTTTGTATGGGCGTCACGGGGCGATTTTATCGCTGACCCACTGGCGGGCTTGCCGGACTCCGTCGGCCGAGGTTTGATAGGCCTTCTTAAAGCCGCCTTTGACACTCTCCCAGGCCGACTCCGTCGAGTTCTTCGCCTCGTCGAGCTGCTTGTTCAACCGGGCGGTTTCCTCGCGCAAACCTTGGAGCTTGGGCTGGGCCTCGGCCTTGACAGAGTCGCTGGCCTTTTCGATCCGGGCGGCGAGTTCATCGAGATCCCGCGTGAGCGCGGCCATCTGGGAGTTCATTCGGTCGACGAACTCCGACTTCTGGGCGTAAGTGTAATCTTTCATGTCCTGCGCCGCTTCTTTGGTTTCAGTTCGGACTTTGTCGAGTTGCTTCGTCGTGGCTTCACGACTTTCGGTTGCGGCCCGTTCGGACCGGTCGCAGCCGACCGCGATAGCGGAGAGGGCGACGAGAGCGAGGAGTAACGGTGTCTGTTTCATAATATTGTTGTTTTATTTTATGGGTGATGGAACGGGGTAAGAACTAAGCCATGACCGCGCACTCGCGCGGTTTGGCGCAGGCAGCCAGATGGTGGTCCGCGGCTTCCGGGTTGGTGCGACCAATGATATCGCGAGCCCGGGAGGTCTCCTCGGCGGTTCCGTGGGCGATTAATACGAACTTCCCGGTCTTGATCGCGGTTTCGTAGCGCAGAATGCTATCCCTGGGGATGCCGACGCTGTAGAGCCCGGCGCCGATGGCGCTCAAACCGCCAACCACGGCCGCGCTTTCCAGCGCGCCAACCACCAAAGTCACCAGTGGTCCAGCCACCAGCAACGGGCCAAGACCCGGAATCCAAAAGAAAGCCGAACCGAACAGGAGCGCCCACACCCCACCCCAAAAAGCGCCTTGCGTGCCCCAATACTTCATGCGATCCCCCGCGGTATAGTAGCCGACCACGTGTTCGTCGGTGTGATAGTCGCGTCCCACGATGGACAGTTTCGCCATGTCGAAGCCGGACTGCTGCAACTCTTTGACGGCATCCTCGGCCTCGGGGTGGGATTTGTAAATCGCCACAACCGCATTGTTTGAAGTGATATTGCTCATCGTATGTGCCTGTTCTTTCCGTTAGTGATGTTAATTGCTGAATCCAGCCATCCGAGGGTCCTCCGCGTGCCACTCAGTGTTGCCGGTGCCATGCCTAGAGCCGGTTCCGTGCCACGGGCGCAGCGTGGCTGGTCCGACAAGCGGAAACGGCAGTAGCGACCGCTCCTGAAACGCTATGCCAGCCCTTGCCAGCACCGGCTATCCTTGACCACCGCAGCTTTCAGAAGCCCCAGCAAGTCCAGGCAACCGAACCGCGGCCTGCGGATGCCAGGCCATCGCCGCTTCTGCAAAGTGCATGGTCGGCCGGGGTGGGTTGTGCAGTTTGCAATGCTCTCGGCCTCGCCTGGCACAGGGCGAATGGGGCTTAAAACCGCCTGATTGGCCTGAATTCGATGAAAGGGGGCGTGTGGGCCGTAGTTGGCCCGCTATTAGCTGTGTCAGGACCGAGAAAGCCAGTGAACGACCAATGACCTTCGCTGCCCGAACTGTTGGCGGGGCAGCGCGAAGGCCTGGCGTTTGGCCCGCCAACAACAAAGGAACATCATTATGGACAAACAAACACAAGCAAGCAGCAATGACATCGGGTCGCTCGCCGAAGACGCGCGCGCCCTCCTGACCGCGACCGCCGATGTGGCGGGAGACAAAGTGAGCGAGGCCCGCAAGCGCCTGGCAGCGGCTCTGGAACAGGGCAAGGAAATGTGCGGGCGAGTTCGCGAGAAGGCCGTCGAGGGTGCCAAAGCCGCCGACGAAGCGGTTCACGAGCACCCTTACCAGGCCATCGGCATCGCCTTTGGGATCGGGGCGCTCTTAAGTTATCTGGTCACGCGCCGTTGCTGCCACCGAAACGATTG
>Ga0316232_1001443_pt1 | contig 28804 bp, 27 predicted proteins | sample TBHtaG_FD_206006 | JGI IMG/M metagenome (GOLD analysis project Ga0316232, IMG submission 206006) | Freshwater microbial communities from Trout Bog Lake, Wisconsin, USA - TBH18025_13 | ecosystem: Environmental > Aquatic > Freshwater > Lake > Hypolimnion/Profundal zone | place: USA: Wisconsin... | reverse complement strand
GGAGGAGCCGTGGGAGCATCCAGGGCGGCGGTGGACGCCGGCTGGAAACCCCATATGCACCAAGTGGGGCAGACCGGTAAGACGGTAGGACCGAAGATCTATTTCGCCTGCGGCATCTCGGGGGCCATCCAGCATCTGGCGGGGATGTCGTCCTCGGATATCATCATCGCCGTCAACAAAGACCCGGATGCGCCGATCTTCAAGATGGCCGACTACGGCATCGTCGGCGACCTTACCGAAGTGTTGCCTATTCTCACCGAAGAGTTCAAGAAAATAAAAGCAGGTTAAGGAAAGAGGGATATATTATGGGAGTTCAGGATATTCCGTTTGCTGCTCTCAAAATCGGCGATAAAGCCAGCATGTCCAAGACTGTCACCGAATACGATGTCTATACCTTTGCCGGAGTGACCGGCGACTTCAATCCGGTGCACATCAACAGCGAATTTGCCAAAACAACCATGTTTAAAGAGCGCATCGCCCACGGCATGTTGGCCGCCGGGTTTATCTCCGCTGTCCTCGGCACAACCTTGCCGGGCGCAAACACCATTTATATGGGGCAGGAGCTGTCGTTCAAGGCGCCGGTTAAAATTGGCGATACTGTTACCGCAACTGTGGAAGTCATTGAATTAATTGAAGCCAAAAACCGGGTCATCTGCCGGACTACCGTAACCAATCAGGATGGAGTCCTGGTTGTTGACGGTAAAGCGACCATGCTGAAGAAATAACACTGCAAAAACCCAAATCGCATCACCAGATGGTGATGCGAGGCGGGTTTTTGTCCTTTCCATCAGCTGGGAAAGAACAAATATAGGAGGTCTCTGTGATGGAATTTTCACGCGCTTTGGTTATCGGAGCCGGTCAGATGGGCAGCGGTATTGCCCAGGTTATGGCTCAGAGTGGCCTTACGGTTGTCATTCGTGACATTAAACAGGAATTTGTCCAAAAAGGCATCAACGGAATTGACAAGAATTTGTCCAGAAACGTAGAAAAAGGCAAAATGACTGCCGAGGAAAAGACGGCGGTCATGAGCCGGATCAGTGGAGTTGTGGACCTGGATGAAGCCAGCTGCAACGTTGATCTGGTGGTAGAAGCGGCTATCGAAAATATGGATATCAAGCGAGAGATCTTCCAGACCCTCGACAGGCTCTGCCCGGCCCACACCATTCTCGCCAGCAATACATCGTCACTGCCTATCACCGCGCTGGGAGCCCTGACCAAACGTCCTGACCGGTTTATCGGAATGCATTTCTTCAATCCTGCGCCGATAATGAAGCTTATTGAGATTATCACCGGGATGGCAACAAGCGAAGAGACGTATAACGCCGTAAAAGCCCTGGCCGAAAAACTGGGCAAGACGCCGGTCAAAGTGTCTGACGCCCCGGGTTTTGCCGCCAACCGCATCATGATTCCGATGATCAACGAGGCGATCTATTGCTTGATGGAGGGCGTGGCCAGTGCCGAAGACATCGACAACTGCGCCAAGCTGGGCTATGCCCATCCAATGGGGCCGCTGGCTTTGTCGGACCTTATCGGTAATGACACTGTCCTGTACATTATGGAAGTGCTTTATAACGGTTTCGGTGATCCCAAATACCGTCCCTGCCCGCTGCTGCGGAAAATGGTTCAGGCAGGATATATGGGTCGCAAGAGCGGCAAAGGTTTCTTTGAGTATAATAAATAATAAAACCAGGAGGCACCGATCATGAGTGAGTATGCCAATCTTTTGTTCGAAAAAGAAGGCGGAATCGGTATCGTAACCATCAACCGTCCCAAAGCTCTCAACGCTCTGAACGCCGCCACCATCTATGAACTTGATCGAATGGCGGACCAACTGGCCAAAGACGACGAGGTAAAAGTGGTCATCATCACCGGCGGCGGCGAAAAGGCTTTCGTAGCCGGCGCGGATATCACCGAGATGCAGCCCATGTCGCCGATCGAGGGACGCAACTGGGGCAAACTTGGTCAGGCTGTTTTCAATAAAATTGAAAACCTGCCCAAGCCAGTCATCGCCGCTGTCAACGGCTTCGCCCTGGGCGGTGGTAACGAACTGGCCATGGCCTGTGACATCCGCATCGCCTCCGACAACGCCAAGTTTGGCCAACCGGAAGTATCTTTAGGTATTCCGCCGGGATTCGCCGGCACCCAGCGCCTGCCGCGGCTGGTGGGCAAAGGGCGGGCCAAGGAACTGCTGTTCACCGGTGATACCATTGACGCTGCCGAAGCGCTCCGTATCGGGCTGGCCAACAAAGTGGTGGCACCGGAAGAATTGATGAACGCAGCCAAGGCTATGGCCAAGAGAATCATGTCCCGGGCGCCAGTGGCTGTCCAGATCTGTAAGTCAGCGGTCAACGAGGGTTTGGATGTTGATCTGGATTCGGCTGTGGCTTATGAAGCCGAAGTTTTCGGCCTGTGCTTCGCCACCGCCGATCAAAAAGAAGGCATGGCCGCCTTTGTGGAAAAACGCAAACCTAATTTCAGCGGCAAATAATTAGTTAACCATACAAAAACGCCCGGGTCAAATGACCCGGGTGTTTTTTAGTTGAACTGCGTTTTTACAGGATGCCGGTCAGGGAATGGATGGCGATAATGACGAAAACCATCGAGGTTTTGATGACCGTCATCGCGAAGATGTCGGGATAGGATTGGCTGTGGGTCAGGCCGCAGACAGCCAGCAGGGTGATGACCGCGCCGTTGTGAGGCATGGTGTCCATACCGCCGGACGCCATCGAGGCAACCCGGTGGAGGATTTCGGGCGACATGTTGATTTTCGCCGCCATTGCCATCCAGTCTTTGGACATCAGGTCAAGGGCGATAGCCATGCCGCCGGAGGCTGAACCGGTGATGCCGGCTAGGACGTTGACGGTGACCGCTTCGGAAACCAGCGGACTGCCGCCGACCTGGATGCCCAGCAGGGCGGCTGAGATGGATTTGAAGCCAGGCAGCGAGGCAACGACGTTGCCGTATCCAACCTCGGAAGCGGTGTTCATGATAGCCAGAAGCGAACCGATAGCGCCGGCGTTGAGGGCTTTAGCCAGACCGCCTTTCGGCAGACGGGTATAGCCGAGAGAAATCGCAAAAGCGATGCCGACGACCAAAGCTGATATAAGGGCCCAGATGCTGACGACGTTTTTGACCGCCGGGGCCATCAGGGGCAGTTTCATGGCCATGAAGGGATCAAGCAGACTGGGATCCCAAACATAGACCTTGGTGAAGATGAAGTTGAAAACCAGAACAGAGATCAGCGGCAGTACTGCAAGCATCCAGTTGGGCAGGTTGGATTCGTCCACTGCCGGGGGTTCGTTGGTGTGGCCGGTGCCGTAGCCTTCGCCGTTTGCCTTAGCGGATTTCATGCGGCGGGTCAGCCAGGTCATGCCAAGAATAAGAATCAGCGAGCCGCCGATGATGCCTGAAATGGGGGCGGCGTAGAGAGTCGTGCCGAAAAAGTTAGTGGGGATGATATTCTGGATCTGGGGCGTCCCTGGGATGCAGTCCATCGTGAAGGTAAAGGAACCCAGGGCGATGGTGCCGGGAATGAGGCGTTTGGGCAGGTCGGCTTCTTTATACAGAGCCGAAGCAAAAGGATAAACCGCGAAGACAACCACAAACAGGCTGACACCGCCGTAGGTCAGGACCGCGCAGGCCATAACCACCGACAGGATGGCCCGTTCTTTTCCCAGACCTTTGATGATGGCGTGGGCGATGGATTTTGCCAGACCAGTGTCTTCCATAATCTTGCCGAAAACGGCACCAAGCATAAAGACCGGGAAGAAAGATTTAACATATATCACCGCTTTGGCCATAAAGAGTTCGGTATAGGCCGGCATGGGTGAGAAACCTTGGCTGACGGCTGCCAGCAGCGCAAAAATCGGCGCGAACAAGATTACGGAGAAACCGCGATAGGCAAAAAACATCAATAAGAACAGACTAAGGACAATACCCAACACTTCCATGCAGTTAGTTCCCCCTTTTAATAAAATATCGAAGATTGCTTGTTTTCATTGCCGCAATTCCCTTGCCATCGATCCCCCCTTGCTTATTACAGAGACAATTATGAGTCAGGCAACCTTACTGTTTTAATGCAAATTCCGTGCCAATATTCTGAAAAGGACGGATAAAAGCAGAAAGGCTGTTGAATCCAGGTTTGTGTCGAAGTTTCAGTAAACCAGGGGCGGCTATTGTTACAAAATATGTACAGTAATCTATACACCCGTGTCTAATATTGTACACGGAGGCAGGCGCTTCTTTCCGGAAAATAGCTCGGTTTCGTGATGAAAGCAGGCCCTTGGGTTCCGTATCTGATCTTGGCATGCTATTTGCATCTAAATCTCACTAATGGTTTCTCTATCCAGGTTGGAAAAACCTGCAGAATATTCCGATATTTTTATTGCGGGAGATGGAAATATGCGACATGTAGTCATCGTCGGCGCGACTAGGACGCCTATCGGCGATTTTCTTGGCGCTTACGTTATGGACTGGCTTCACTGTGCGTCGGCGGCGGACCGGCCATCGCCACTGTTATCGAGAAAGGATAAGCCGAACTGTTCTGGGATTCAATATTCGTCGTCAATCTCGCTATCAACGGCGCTGTACTCAACGTAGACAGGCGACCGCAATTTGATAGACCCCAGTGAAGCAGCCTCCGGGTCCTGAACCCGGGGGTTGCTCTCCGGTTTTGGCTTCGCTTGTTTTTGGTATGGCGACCTGTTTTCCGGGGGAATAATTGAGTATAAACCATGATGAATTAGCAATCATTATATTGGAGGGATTTTATTGGCGAACACTAACGACATGCTGGCCGCTTTTGCTCTTGCGGCTCCTTTCTGGCAAAAGGCGGCGATTCGTGACACCGGGTTTGCATTGACCGACAGGGAAAAATATATCCTATATAGTCGCAGCAAAAAACTTGACCTCAAGATTACTCCAGGCACGACCCTGAAGTCCGGAACGGCGGTGGTCCGGGCCATGGCGGAAAAACGGCGGGTGGTCGTTCGCGGCGACAAGGCGGTCTTCGGTATTCCCTACATCGCCATGGCCTACCCGATTACCAATGAGGCCGGTGAGGTCGTGGGCGGGTTTGTCATTTTGGAATCCACCGAGGAACAGGACCTGTTGCATGAAATGGCTGACCAGTTGAACAGTAATATCAGCCTGCTGGCCAGCACGACCGAAGAGATTTCCGCGCAAACCGAAGAAATCGCCGCTGTAACCAATCGACTAGCTGAAGGTGCCCATCAATCCCAGGCGCGGGTCAAGGAAACCGACCAGGTACTAAGCCTTATCAAAGGTATCGCCAGTCAGACCAATTTACTCGGCCTGAATGCGGCTATTGAGGCCGCCAGGGTGGGTGACGCCGGTCGTGGTTTCGGTGTGGTCGCCGAAGAAATACGCAAACTCGCGACCACTACCTCAGAGTCGATTAATAAGATTGAGGCCATGGTAAAGACGATTCAGACCGACAGTACCGATGCCTATCGGCAACTCTCGCAGATGAAGGAAGTGGTGACCCAAGTCGCCGATGCCGTCACCCACGTTGCCGGAGCGGTGGAACAGACAAGCGGTCTGGCCCAGCGGCTCAGCTCGATGGCCAGTAATTTGTCGCAGGAAAATGGATAGCCGCAGGCTGGGAGATAGCCGAAAAAGACTTGGCCGGAGCCAAGTCTTTTCGGCTATCTCCAGGGCGGCAGTTTATGGTAAAATCGAAGGAAGAAACAAAGCAGGAGGAATAGATTGATGCTTCACCCCCACATGCTGACGAAAGAAGGCAGTATCCTGGTGGTGGTTGATGTGCAGGATAAACTGCTGCATGCCATCCATGACTGGCCCGGTGTTCTTGAAAATACCCTGAAAATGATTACCTTTGCCCGCACGCTTGCCGTGCCAGCCATCTTTACCGAACAATATCCCAAAGGCTTGGGACCGACCAACGCCAGTATCATCGAACGATTACCCGGGCGTCCTGTGGAAAAAACGGTATTCAGCTCTTTCGGGGCCGAAAGATTTGCCGCTGAACTGGAGAAGGCCGGTGCCCATACCCTTGTACTGGTGGGGATTGAAGCTCATATCTGTGTGCTGCAGACCGCCCTTGAGGCGTTGGCCCGCGGCTACAAAGTGCATGTCATTGCCGACGCCGTCGGCTCGCGTTCAACCGCTAACAAAGAGATGGGTCTCGCCAAACTGCGCCAGGCCGGCGCGGTTATCTCCACAGTGGAAATTGCCTTGTATGAATGGCTGGGGCGCTCCGACACCACCGAGTTCAAGGCGATTCTACCATTGATCAAATAGTGTTAAAGGGACTTGGCGAAAGCCAAGTCTTTCTCGTTGTTAGCTAATGTCTAAAAAAATGTACAGTGTTTAGCAGGTTTTTTACCCGGGGTGTCTAACACTCTATCTGAGAGGGTTGAAGGGGGTTAGACAACATGCGAGTGCGCGACTTGATGAATACCGAAGTCGTGACCTTAGAACCGGGAACGACTCTGCAAAAAGCATCAGCTATCTTTGCCAATAGGCATATTGACGGAGCTCCGGTGGTCGATCAAGACGGGAAGATCCTCGGTTTGATAGCCAAATCCCACTTGGTTGAAGCTGTGGCCAAAGGGCGGCTGGACAAGCAAGTCGGAGACGTCATGACAACCGGCGTGTTTACGCTTAGGGACACAGTTTCACTCAGTGAAGTGCAGCACGCCAACCAGATTTTTCGCTATAGTGTTTTCCCGGTGGTGGACGCAGATAACCGCCCTATCGGCATTATTAACCGCACCGACCTGGTAAAGTATCTTTCGGAAAAGTCGCTGGTGATGGCCGAGGAGATGCAGGCAGTTCTTAACTCGATGTACAACGGGGTTATCGTGACCAACGCCGATGGTATTGTTACAATGTTCAACACCGCGGCCGAGCATATCACCGGTCTGGATGTGGAAAATGTCATGGGGCGGCTGGCAGACGACATCATACCTAATACCGGCCTGAGGCGGGTGCTGGAAAGGGGAACGCCGGAACTCAATCGCAAGCAGAATATCGGCAGCTGCCAGATTCTGACCAACCGGACGCCGATTATCAAGGCCAACAAGATCGTCGGAGCAGTAGCGATTTTTCAGGATATCACCGAGCTGCAGACCGTGGTCGCTGAACTGGAGGAGGTCAAGAGCCTCAAGAGTACCTTGGAATCAGCGTTGGAGAGTTTCTTTGAGAATATTGTCATTGTGGATAAAAAGGGCTTTATTCAGATGATGAACCGTACCTATGCCGACTTCCTTGGTGTCGATCACAGGGAAGTCGTGGGCAAGCATGTTACCGAGGTCATCGACAACACCAGGATGCATATTGTCGCCGCCACCGGCAAGGCTGAGATCGCCGAAATTCAGCGGATCAATGATAAAAAGAGCGTGGTCACCCGGATTCCCATTGTCAAAGACGGCGAAGTGATCGGCGCGGTGGGCAAGAGCATGTTCAAAGACGTCAAAGATTTACAGACAGTGGCTCGCCAGATCAATACTCTCCAGCATCAACTGGAATACTATAAGGAAGAATTGCGCAAAGTCCATGGCGGCAAATACACTTTTGACAGCATTGTCGGCAAAAGCGAAAAAATGGAGTGGCTGAAATCCATCGCCGTGCGGGCCGCCAAAGGCAATTCCACCGTGCTGATACTGGGGGAGAGCGGCACAGGCAAAGAATTATTCGCTCACGCCATTCATAACGCCAGCGCCCGCTGTCACGGCCCGCTCATCAAAGTCAATTGCGCCGCTATGCCCGAGAATTTACTGGAGTCCGAACTTTTCGGCTATGACGAAGGCGCCTTTACCGGAGCGAGAAAGGGCGGCAAGCCTGGGAAATTTGAGCTGGCCAACGGTGGAACTATATTCTTGGATGAGATTGGTGACATGACACTGGCTATGCAGGCAAAACTGCTGAGGGTGTTGCAGGAACGGGAGATTGACCGGGTTGGCGGCACCAAATCCACCAAGGTTGATGTTCGGATTGTTGCGGCCACCAACCGTGATCTGGAAGCCATGATCGAACGCAGTGAATTCCGTCAGGATTTGTACTACCGGCTAAATATCATTTCCCTGCAGATTCCGCCTGTGCGGGAACGCAAGGAAGATATCCCTGCGCTGGTCACCACCTTGCTGAAAAAGATCAATAACCAGACGCCGCATCTTGTCGAAGGAGTGTCTGCCGAAGCAGTGGAGTACCTGATGGACTATTCCTGGCCTGGCAATGTGCGGGAAATGGAAAATATCCTCGAACGGGCGATAAATCTGATGGACGGGGAGTCTTATGTTTTGCCTGAACATTTGCCGCCGGTGCTGAAGAAACAGCACAAAATAAAAGATAGCGAGGAATCAGGGAAACATTTAGCAGGAATAATGGGGGATGCGGAGAAACAAGCAATCTATAGGGCGTTGGAAACTACTGGGGGTAACAAAAGCAAGGCGGCTCAGATTCTTGGAATCCATCGCTCCGGTTTTTATCAGAAATTGCGAAAATATGGTTTAACAGTTTGAATCATCAGGGGGCGGCACCATGTGGACTGTAGTATACATCGCAGCCAACCGCACGCAGGCTGATACCATCAAAAATCTGCTTTGCGAAGAAGGAGTGCTTGCTAACCACAGGCCGGCAGGCATTGCCATGATGGGTGATGGCCTGTATGAGGTTATGGTGCTTGAATCAGAAGCTGATGAAGCCCATGCTATTCTCTGTCAGTTCGCGGCTAAGTAAAGCACTATTTACGACAATAAGGAGCGTGCCAGAAATTTATGATCAGAAAAACCAAAATTATTTGCACAATGGGTCCGAGTACCGATAAGCCCGGTGTACTGGAAGCATTGATTGCCAATGGTATGGATGTCGCCAGGTTCAATTTCTCTCATGGAACTCATGAAGAACAAGCCAAGAGGATCGCTGCGGTCCGGAGCGCAGCCGCTAAGGCAAAAGTCCCGGTAGCCCTTATGCTGGACACCAAAGGACCGGAGATGCGTCTTGGACTCGTGAAGGGGAAAGTGCTCCTCAACAAAGGCCAAAAATTTATCCTTACTGCCCGCGAGGTCGAGGGCGATGACAAAATAGTTTCCGTTAACCACAAGCACTTGCCCCGTGAAGTGGTGCCAGGCAATGTTATTTTGCTGGCTGACGGCATGATCAGTCTGCGGGTCGAATCCATCGAAGGTGATGACATCACCACCACTGTTGTCAATAGCGGCGAGATCAGCAGCAGAAAACGGGCGGCGGCTCCGGGGGTATCCCTCCATCTGCCACCGCTTTCCGAGCAGGATGTAGCCGATATTCTCTTCGGCGTTAAACAGGACATGGACAGTATCGCCGCGTCGTTTATCCAGCGGGCGGCGGATGTTCTGGCTATTCGCAAGGTTCTAGAAGACGCCGGCGCTGAAATGGACATTATCGCCAAAATTGAAAACGCCCAGGGAGTACAAAACATCGACGAAATTCTCAAAGTGGTCGACTCGGTCATGGTGGCCCGCGGCGACCTTGGGGTAGAAATCCCCACCGAGGAAGTTCCGCTGGTGCAAAAAATGCTAATTGAAAGATGCAACCAGGCAGGAAAACCGGTGATTACCGCTACCCAGATGCTGGAGTCCATGCTGACCAACCCCCGGCCTACCAGGGCGGAGGCCAGCGACATCGCCAACGCCATCTTTGACGGCACTGACTCCATCATGCTCAGCGGAGAAACCGCAGCCGGCCAGTATCCGGTGGAAGCGGTGCAGATGATGGCCAAAATCGCCACCCGCACCGAAGCTGGTTTGGATTACACCAATATCCTGCTGGCCAAAGGCCTCAATGCCCAGCGCACAACCACCGGTGCTGTCAGCCACGCCACCGTCCAAGTGGCCCATGAACTTGGCGCGGCGGCGATTATTACTGCAACCGAAACCGGTTATACCGCCCGGATGGTTTCCCGCTATCGTCCCCAAGCCGCGATTATCGCCGCTACTCAATGGGAAAAAATTGCCCGGCGCTGTCAACAGTACTGGGGAGTTCATCCTGTGCTCGGACCTGCTTCGCCTGATTCGGACTCCTTGGTGACCAACGCGGTACAAGGGGCTGAGTCCACCGGTCTTGTTAAAGAAGGCGATCTGGTGGTGATCACCGCCGGCGTGCCTGTCGGTACTTCAGGAACGACCAATATGATCAGAGTGCATGTAGTGGGCAATATTCTGCTGCGCGGTACCGGCGTCGGCCAACGCGTGGTAACCGGCAAGGTATGTGTGGCCCATTCCATTAAAGACGTAAAGACCAAATTCCAGCCTGGCGAGATTCTGGTGGTTGAGAGTATTGACGAAGAAACAGCCCCCTATGCCCATAAAGCGGCTGCCATCGTGACCGAAGAAGGCGGGTTGACCTCACATGCTGCGATCGTCGGCATCAGCTACGGCATACCCGTGATTGTCGGGGTGGATGGAGCGACCGATCGATTGACCGATGGTGCACAAATCACGGTTGATGCCAGCCGCGGCGTTGTTTATCACGGGCAGATTAACGCGAAATAATCCACGTAAGGGGTGCTCCTATGTCAGGATGGACGGCAGTAGCTGTTCTATTCATAGGGCTGGCGGTAATAACATGCTTCGGGATCTCCTTTCGCAACAGGCGTCGTCGTTATGACCGGCTCGCCGATAGGATCAAACGAGTCAAACCAGGCCGTGCTGATCCTGTCCAGGTGAACAACTTGCTGCATCAGATCTACGAACTGATTCACGAGAACATTGCCGCCAAAAATCCCGCCGCTGCTTACCAAGCCATTGATTTATTGAAAACCGCCTTCGGCGCTGCGGGAATTCGCGCCGACGAACCGCCTCGCCTCACGGCGGTGGTTATACAGGCCCTGCGAACCCCAGACCTTGATACGGCTGCGGTTGCGCTTGACGTTTTCCGGCTAATGCTGCGGCGGCTGCCGCAGAACGGGATGGCCGCGGCGATAGAACAACTCGGGTTTATCGCCGCTGTCACGCTGCGGGACAAGCAAAATTTTTTGGCCGCCAAGGCGGCTGATATCATTTTCGGTGTGCTGGAGCGGCCCGACTCAACAAGCGACCCGGCAATCACCGCCGCGGCTTTGCGTACACTGCGACTTATCGGCGTGCTTGCTCTTCGCCGCCGGGATAACGATTTGTTCCGGGAACTGACCAACCGCCTCGCGGCAGTTGTTGCTACACGACTGGAAAGCCCCGGACTGTGCGGCGAAATTGTAACCCTGACTATTGAATGGCTGCATCGCATCGTTAAAAACGACGACCTGGCGATGTTTGCGCTCCTTGTGAATGTTGCCTCAGCCTTGCCTGCTCAGAATACATTCATCGCTGACGACATAAAGATGCTGATCAAAGAATGGCAGGACCTTGCCGGGACGTCTTGTCTTAATCCCAACAGCATACTGGCTGAAGGAATCCTCTCTTTCACGCTGGAACTGGCGCTGGCCCGGGGCGATCAAAAAGGCTGGCAACAGGCAGTAACCGGCGCCGGGCAGGTTGCCAGACTGGCCATTACCCGGCACGGAATCAAAGCCGCTCTGCCGCGGATGCTGCCCCTGCTTTCCGTTGGACGGGAACTCCTGGCTCTGGAATTGAAATTCGGCAACCCCGAGAACGCCGATTCGTTTCGCCAGCAGGCTCTGTACTGTGTGGTCAGGGAATGCGTGGCTATTGGCGAATTTGCCGCCAGGCAAGACCTTATCAGCTTGGCTGGCGATATCATTGCCGACATCTGCCGCTTCTGGACGGAATATAGTATTCACACCAGTCCCAAAGCAATTAAGCGTTTCTGCCAACTGCTGCTCGCCTACTGGATTAGAATCAGCCGGCAGGGGAAAAAGGCGATTATAAGCGATGTACTCGCCCAGCCGATGTTGCTGAGCGAGGCTGACAAACAAAGGCTGGGATTTATGTTATGAATTTTTTTCAGGAACTGGCGGCCAAGTATGATGCTTGGTTCGCCACGCCCCACGGACAATACGTTTACCGCTATGAACGGGAAATCATCATGGAACTCCTGGATATTCAGTCAGGAATGTATACCCTGGACATCGGATGCGGAACAGGACTCTATACCAACGAACTTTGTGAGGCGGGTGCTCGCGTCGTAGGGGTGGATATTTCCCCGGAAATGCTGGCCATCGCCGCTGAAAAGACCCGGCATCACGGCGATAACGTCAGTTTTCTTACCGCCGACGCGGCTGCGTTGCCTTTTGCCGACAGCAGCTTTGATCTTGTCACCAGTATTTCGTCGATGGAATTCTACGAAAAACCGCGTGAAAGTCTGCAGGAAATGTACCGGGTGCTCAAACCCGGCGGACATATGATCGTGGCGACCCTCAACAGCCTGAGCCCCTGGTCGCTGCAGCGCCGGGTAAAGTCGCTGCTGAAACGAACCATCTTTACACCGGCCCGATTTTATAGTATCTATGCTGTGCGCGATTTTCTCGAGCCGCAGCCGATTACTGCCTGGCGCGGCTGCATCTTTGTACCGCCTTTTGCCCCCGAAGGACTTATCAACAACCCGGATGGCTTCGAGCGCTGGTGCCAGAGCCATATTCCGGCGCTGGGGACGTTCATCGCCGCCAGGGTCGACAAGCCCCAATAACAGCAGGCCGTTCAAAAAGGCCAATCTGCGTCGTTGGTGCTCCGGGAGCGCGCTTGCCGTACGCCACTATGTACTGTCTGCGCGCGCTTCCTCGCATCCGCCTAGCATCTCGACCTTTTTGAACGGCCTGGGATCTTTGAGGCAAAATGAAGCCGGCACCTGTTAAGGTGCCGGCTTTTGGTTTCGGTTATTTCTTGGCAACCTTCTCGGGCCAAATGAAGCCGATCAGGCCAAAATCGTGTTTTATTGAATCTATGTCGGAGCTGTTCTGAACGACTTTTCCCTTGTCGTCAAGGGTTTCGAATACAATTTTTCCGGCGGTTGCCTCACGGACAAGGCCGACCCACACACTATGCGTCTTGTCAAAGCCCAGGATCAAAGCCCCTGGTTTAGCATCCTTGGGTGCGGTTTTCACTACCCAGCCGTTTTCAAAAGCGGCGGCGAACCAGGTGTTGGGCTCGCCGTCCCAGTCCATTCCCGGGGCGGGAGCAAGTTTATCGAATTGCTGGACAAAATGGCCGGGAGCCTGCGATACTGCTAAGCCCTTGTACAAAGGGCCATCTTCACAGGAGCCTCAGGCAAAGGCCTGTTTAAATGGGATTAACAGCAAAACGGCAACCACCAATACCTTTAATAGAAGCTTGTACATAATAATTCCCCCCCCTATAGATAAAAGACTTTGTTATCAGAGATGGCCAAAGCAGACTGCAGCCCTACCGGAATGGCGGCGTCAGTCTGCAATACTAATAGTACCATGATTTCATATTCTATGGGAACAGTATGTTTCCTGGCATGTTTTACCGCTGAATACGCTCTGCTGGCAGAAATTACACGCGCTCTCAGCGCAGGAGTCATGCCGCCGACAGAGAAAGTCCAAAGAAAGACTGTCTGGAGGGATGACCTTGGATTTTATTTTATTAGTGTCTATGATGCTCATTGGCTGTGTTCTGCTTGGCCTGTGTGGGGTCTCCATCCGGCGGGCTGCATTTTGGTTCCTTCTTGCCGGCTATATGTTCGTTGCCTGGAATGCTGTTACCATATACAACAACTACTGGGACGCAAGCGTCAAGGCGACCAATTACGAACTGATACAACTGGCCCGGGCGGTGGATAAATACCAGCGGCTGACTGGAGTGGATGTCACCGAACTTGAAGACCTGATGGAGGCGCTGCCCCAAAAAGACGGCACCCATCCCTTTGTGCACAACCAGCGATGGGAGACAACCGGCTGCGTGGCCGACGTCTGGGGAGTGACCTATCTCTATGACCCTGCGACCAGAACAATCAGCAGTGTCGGCGCCACATGGCATTTCCTGAAGCCCAGGTGGTATCAGGATGTATATTCCCAGGCCCTGCCGGAGTATTAAAGCGGCTGTTGAAAAAGGCCAATCTGCGTCGTTGAAAGCGATCGCATCGTCGCTGAAGCGTCGTGCGTCTGCTTTTACGTTTGCTTGCTTGCGTACATCCCAGTACGCGGCACGGCGCAAGCCTCGTCGCGCCTAGCATCTCGACCTTTTTGAACAGCCTGGGGTTTATCGACACTCTGTGAAGCACCGTAGGTGCTTTTTTTTCTTTGCCAAGCATTGTCATTTTGGTATAAATGCGGTACAATCGTAAATAATAATATTATTATTTAGCCCAGGGGCTGACGAATTTTACGGATGATTGCCGAAAACGCCGGGCTGTTGGGGAAACTAAGCAAAAATGGATGGAGAGATACAATGCGCTTTTCTAGCAAAACAGTACTGATCTTGATGATTGCAGTGATCTTCACCGCGACACTGGCGGGGTGTGGCAGCAAAGCCAATATCGCCAGACCCAGCGAAAAGATAAAAGTGGTGACAACCATTTATCCGGTCTATGAATTTACCCGCCAGGTTGGCGGTGATAAAGTGGCTGTCACCATGATGGTGCCGCCGGGGGTCGAGCCTCACGACTGGGAACCCACAGCCAAGGAAATCATTATGCTTAAGTCGGCCAAGCTGTTTTTGTACCAGGGCGCCGGTTTTGAAAGCCTCGGCAAGATCATCACCAAGGAAATCTTGGGAGAAACGGTGGCTGTAGCTGTAAGCCACGATATTCCCCTGCTGGCTGAAAAGCATGTAGACGCAGAGGAGGACGCGGACGAACACGATCATGATCACCTCGACTCCCATATGTGGCTTGATCCTGTATTCGCCCAGCGGGAAGTGCTGAATATTGCTGCTGCGCTTGCGGCGGTTGACCCGGCCAATAGCGACTACTATCAAAGCAATGCGGTGAGATTCAACAAAGAATTAGCCCAGCTTGACCAGGAGTATCAACGGTCTCTTGCCAATCTTCCCAGGCGGGATATCGTCACCAGCCACGCCGCCTTTGGTTATTTGGCTAAACGGTATAATCTGCGGCAGGTGGCAATAATGGGCCTGACACCTGACAGTGAGCCGACCCCGGACAAGATGGCCAAAGTGGTAACTTTCTGCCGTGAGCACAACGTCAAATACATATTCTTTGAGACTGTCGTCAGTCCCAAGCTGTCAGAGACTGTCGCCCGGGAGACCGGGGCCAGACTGCTTGTGCTGAATCCGGTGGAGAGTCTGACCGAGGACGAACTGAAGCAGGGAAAAAACTACTCCTCGATGATGAGAGAGAATTTGGTCAACCTTCAGCAAGCGCTGAGCGAATAATATTTTCGGCTGTCGATAAAGGCCCATCTACGTTGTCACGACTACGTTTGCTTGCTTGCGTACGCATGGTACGCAAGCAAGCAAGCCTCGTCGTTCCTAGTATCTGGGCTTTTCTCAACAGCCTTTGGTTTTTTCATGGAAATGGGAGTGTAGACTTTGTCTATAGCCTGGGCCGTTACCTTAGGTAACGGCCTTTTTCTTAGGTTCCGGGATATTCTTCGAGCGCGCCTGATAGGCGCCGCCGACCAGCAGGCAGAGAAGAGGCTGGAAGCGGGAGGCTCTCTCCAGGGCCACTCCGAAGCTGAGGCTGGCGGCGATGGTGGCGATGTAAAAGAAGAGGACCACCGGTACCGTCACGGCAAGACCGGCGGCAGCCAGCAAATCGGCCAGATAGTACATGACTAAAGGATGAACCAGATAGACTGGATAAGAATAGCGGGACAAGCTATCAAGCAGCGCGGCGAAGTTGCCGGAGGGCGGTCGCCGGGTGAAGCTGGCTACCAGGAACATGGCAGCCGCCAGGGTGTATAGGACGCCGATGGGATTGAGCTGGTGGACGGTATCGACGGCCTGGACGGGGATGTATCCTTCGCCAAGCAGCAGCCAGTAGTAGGCGCCCAGCATCCCGCCCAGGGTTACAGCGAAAAAAAGTCTGATAGCCTGAAGATGGCGGTTGAAAAAGGCGAGACAATCGTCCAGGCGTTCAGCGCAGACAGCGCCGAAGAGAAAGATAAAGATATAGTGGAAGGGCAGATAACTCATCCGGTGTTGAAAGGCCAGTCTGATGTAATAATTATCCGAATCAGCATGGACATGATAACTGGAATAGTAGTTGAAGGCAATTTGCAAGACTAAGAGAATGGTCAGATTCCTGACCGGCGCGGCAAGGATCCGGGGGAGCATCGCCCGCCACAGGGGCATCAACAGGTAAAACCAGATCAGGATCACCAGGAAGTAAAGCTGGTAAGAAGCCAGACCGAACAGGAAATGCTCAACAATATAAGGCAGCGACCACTGCCAATAATCCCCGCTGAGCCAGCTGGCGCGGGCCATGTACAACAGCGACCAGATAAGATAGGGGAGAAGAACAGTGCGGGAACGCCGCAGGAAATACCTGCCGTAGTCCAGCGGTTCGTCCGACTTGTGCTGGCAAAACAGGCCGAAAGCCGAGACAAAGAAAAAAATAGGCACAGTAAATCTGGTGAAGATCTCCAGCAAGGCAAAAAGGTGAATATTGACATCCGGGTTAGCGAGAGAATAAGCCCCGGTATGGATGCCGACCACTCCCAGCATGGCCAAGCCCCGGATATATTCGATGGCAGGAACGCGTTTGGACATAACTACTCCTTCTGGCGGGTTTGCTGACAGACCGCGACGGTTTTGTTGGTAAGATACACTCCGGTGATGATCATGACACCACCGGTCAGAGCGAAGACTGATAGCGGTTCATGGAGCAGCAGAATTCCGGTGATGGTGGCGAAAAGCGGGTTGAAGTAGACGAAGGCGGCGGTTCGGACAGCTCCGATTCTTTCAATACCCAGATACCAGACATAGTAGGAAAATATCGAACAAAGCAGCGCCAGATAAAGGGCGCTGGCTACTGTCGGCCAGGTGATGTCAAACAACTGGGCGGTCAGCGGCACCGGGGTGAGGGGGCTGGCGAAAAAGGCGAAAGGCAGCAGCATCAGGGTGCCGAAAATATGGATATAGGCCATGGCGACAAAGGGGCTGTATTTTTTGAGGATGGTTTTGCCGTAAACAGTGAAGCCCGCCCAGACGATGGCGTTAACCAGAAGAAGAAGATCCCCTGTCAGGGTTTGGGACTCAAAGATGCCGACCACCTGGCCGTTGGTGATGATAAGGCTGACTCCGGCGAAGGCGGTCACGATACCCACCGCACCTAGGAGCGACACCCGTTCCCAGCCGAGCATCGCACCCATAAGCGCCGCGCACAGGGGACTGGTTGCGATGATCAAGGCGGCGTGGATGGTAGTAGTGAACTGCAGTCCGGTGTATTGAATATAAAAATACGAAGTGATTACCGTAAAGCCCAGGAGGATAAACTGGGGAATGTCCTGCTTCTCGATGGTATTGTCTTTGCCCCTGGCAAGCAGTATGCCGGCGAAAACAGCTGAGGCAATAACAAAGCGCAGGATGACCAAATTTAAAGGGGCGAGCTCATACATACCGATTTTGGCGGCGGCAAACGACGTCCCCCATAAGAAGGATACGCTTAGCAGCGCCAAATATATCGGCAGCGATGATGTTTGCTTCATAGAAAGCCTCCGTTGTCTGGTGGATGTTACCAGCGCTTCGTGCTATACTGGTTTTGAAAATAACAGCTGAAGGAGAGATAACGATGGGCGAAGTCAGCGTCGGGCAAATGGCCCCGGAATTCACGCTGCAGGCCACCGGCGGCAAGCCGGTAGCCTCTAACGATTACCTTGGCCAAAAAATTGTTTTGTTTTTTTATTCCAAAGATAATACCGCCGGCTGAACAGACGAGGTTCGCGAGTTTCGCGACATTTACCCCCAAATCGCCGCCGCCGGAGCGGTAGTCTTCGGCATCAGCCGGGACAGTCTTGCTTCCCATGAAAAATTCAGCGCCAAACTCCAGCTGCCCTATTCCTTGCTCAGCGACCCTGACGGCTCGGTGTGCCGGCTTTACGGCGTGCTGAAAGAAAAAAATATGTACGGCAAAAAAGTGCTGGGAGTAGAACGGTCAACCTTTATCATCGACGGCGCGGGACGGATCGTACAGGCTTTCCGGAAAGTGAAAGTCGCCGGGCATGCCAGGACGGTCCTGGCGGCTCTGGATGACTGACGGCAGAATATCTTATCAGAAGCAAATTCCCTGTTGCAGCCCTTTTTTCCTGCCGAAAATAGCAGGTTGGGGCAGGAATATCGGCAGCAGGGCTGGAAGTCATCTGGAAATGAATTCGGAAAGGAAGATTTTATGGGACCAATAGGATTGCTTGACGGCAAAATCATTGACCTGAATGAAAACGTGATTCAGATGGAGGACCGGGGATATCAGTTCGGCGATGGTGTATACGAAGTAACGCGGGTATACAACGGCCGCTGTTTTGCCTTCAATCTACATATGGACAGATTGTACCGGTCACTGCGGGAACTGAGGATTCCGGCGACATACACCGTCGATGAGCTAGCTGAATTCCATGAGCGCCTCATTGCCGAGAGCGGCATCAAAGAAGCAGGCATCTATCTGCAGATTACCCGCGGGGTGGCTCCACGGGCCCACGGCTTTCCAGACAATGTCGTTCCCAAGCTGACGATGACCATCAGACAGGCCAACCCGAACAACAACTTGCGTGAAGCCGGCGCCACCGGGATATTTGTTCCGGATGTGCGCTGGATGCGCTGCGACATCAAGTCCATCAACCTGCTGGGGAACCTGCTGGCGAAACAGCAGGCCAAAGATGCGGGAGTTTTTGAGGGGATCCAGGTGCGTGACGGCATCGTCACCGAGGGCTCAAGCAGCAACTTCTTTGTTGTCAAGGACGGAATCCTATGGACCCACCCGCTGAGCAACCTGATTCTCAAGGGGATTACGCGGACTGTTATCGTGGACCAGCTTGTCCCGCAGCTCGGGTTGACACTGGTGGAAAAGACATTCGACGTCGCTTTTGTCAAAAAAGCCGAGGAAGCTTTCGTCACCGGGACTACCACCGAGATCATGCCATTCATCCAACTGGAGGGAGCGCCGGTGGGTGACGGCAAAGTCGGCCCGGTGGCCCGCAAGCTGCACCAAGCCTTAATGGCGGCGGTCGCCAGGGAGTGCGGCACAAAGTAAGGTGTGAAACACCAATTGCCAGACAAAAATGGGACGGCAGGCATTACGCCTGCCGTTTTTCTATATTGCTTTGGCGGAGGGCGGCAGTAACAATATTAAACCCGATCCGATCAGCATAACGGCGCTGCCGGCGATGATGGCCGGGACCAGCGAGCCGGTGACATCAAGCAAATATCCGGATATGACTGGTGCGAAAATGGCGGAAGACATGGTAATACAGTTGAACACGCCCACGGCAGCGCCCATCCGGCCAGGATAACGCGAACTGGCGATATCTGCTGTCCAGGAGACCATGATCGGGACAAAGGCCGAATTGCTGAACAGGCCGAAGGTCAACAACGTAGCAAATATAGCTGTTTGCCCTGTTACCTGCGACAGACAGAATAAGACCAGGCCGGAGGCGGGAAGTACCAGAAGGGCCAGCGGCTTGCGACCGTAGTAATCGGACAGCTTGCCCCACAGCAGGGCCGCAGGGACCGCCATTATGGCCACCAAACCGGTATAGAGCCCGGCCTGTCCCAAGCTGAAGCCCCGCTCCAGCTTCAGAAAAGTTGGGCCCCAGGCCACAGCGACCCAAAAACCGTACAAGCCGCAAAAGGAGATTATATTGATGAGCCAGAGCTGTTTATCAGCTAATACAGACTTATATTCCGCCCAGCCAGGGGTACCGGCGCTTTTTACATCCGGCACCGTGAAATGAAAGTAGGCCAGCATCAGGAAGGTAGGAACGCATAGCAGCAGAAAAGGCGCCCGGTAGCTGTCCAGGTAATTGTACACCGGGCCGCTCACTGCCAAACCGGCGAATAGGCCCAGGGCCATGCCGCTGCCGATGATAGCCGAACTCAGACCGCGCCGCGCTGGGGGCACCACCTGAAGGATGGTGCCAAAGGCGGCCGGATAATAGGCGCCTGCTCCCAGTCCGTGCAGAGCGGTGAAAAACAGCAGAGTTGCAAAACTGGTGCCAGCCAGGCCAAGTCCCAGCATCCCGAAGGCGGCCAAGGCGAACATTACCAGCAAAACCCTCTTTAGGCCGAACCGGTCGCCGGCAACACCTGCGGGAATCTGCATCAACACATACAGGAAGAAATAGCTGCTGGTCATGAAACCTGCCTGGGTTGAAGACAATCCCAGATCCGCGGCGATGACTGACAGCAGCGGATACATGGAAGTCCGGTTGGCATAAATGACCGCCCATCCGAGAGTAAAGGCTCCTAGCATCAGGTTCAATCCTTTCCGGGCACAAACCGTAATCGCCGAACCGGCCTCGTCGTCTAGTTGTCTGCGAATCCGGTGTCAGCCAAGGAATTTTTCGTCAGTCAAAATTGATCAATATGAACCATATCCGCGAAGTCCCGCCGCCACAGACGCCCGAACGGAGGATCCTGGGCTCTCCGGCCAAGGGTGACCAGCATGACTGGAAGGTAATTGGGAGGCACGTTAAATTCGCTGATCAATTTTTCAGGGGAAAAACCGTCCATAGGGCCGGAGTCAAGCCCCAGCTCCTGGGCGGCGAGCATCAGTGCCATAGCTGCCAGCCCTGCGCAGCGTGACACCCAAAGCTCCCGGTAGCGCAGATTGTCGTCAAACTTCTGGACATAGCTTCGCGAGCCCTCGATGCGCTCAGGACTGGTGCCGCCTTTGGCCAGCAGGTCGGCGAAGGCCGGCTCAAAGTGGGCCATCATGTCGGTGTCGCCCAGGACAACCACCGTAGCTGAGGCCAGTTCAATCTGGTACTGGTTGTTGGCGCAGGCTCTGAGCTTCTTCTTTGCCTCAGGGCTCTTGACAAGAATGAATTCCCACGGCTGCAGGTTCATTGGCGAAGGCGTGAGTTTTACCATGGCGAACAAGCGGCGGAGGATATCCTCCGGAATGACGAAGTTTGGGTCATAGTCGCGAATGGCGCGCCGCCTTTCCAGGGCTTCGGACACTTTCATCTTATTACCTCCTTCTTGCTATTTATAGTATTTTGGAAAACGGCGGCCAATTCCTGCCACCGACGAAAACCTCTCAGCCCGCTTGGATGAATCGGTGGTCAGGAAAAAAAACGCAAGACTCATTAATCTATCAAAGGAACGTTGCAAAGATATGGACAATAAACAAATGAAAAAAAGCTGCTGAAGGAATCAGCAGCTTTTTTGGCGATCACTCACAATTTTACGCCGATAAACTGGTCGTGTTGAAAAGGGGCGTTCTCAGTCAATTGGCTGGGTAAAATACCGAAATGGCGGAAGAATTTTTTTGCCCCGATATACGCGCCTCTTGACGCATATCGCACTGGAAAGGCATTGCTTTCCTGTGACTGGAGCGGAAGTATGCCCAGAGCCTGGTTGGTGCTGTCATAGCCTAACATGCAGAAATAATTGTTTTCCAGTAATTCCGAGGCCTTTTTGTTAAAAACGATGCGACCGTTCGGCTTGACCGCCACCATGGGATCGTCCTTCTTTGGCGATCGCGCTTTGTGTGGTTTAAATAAAGCAAACGAAAATTCCACCTGTTTTCACTCCTTTGCATATTCTAGTAAAAGTATGCGCAACTTTGGTAAATTATAATCATTTTTTTGCCATTTTTTTTCGGAATTGCAAGAAAAGACCTTTTAAAGGTAGTTGATTGGATGGATTGCTTTCGTGATATAATGAAAGCAAGACAAAACAAGGGGGAAAGAGTGTGAACAATGTTTGGTGGATGATTTTAGCGATCATGGTGAGTGGCAGTATTCTAAAATATTTTTTTGTCAGTCCGTTTGTCGCTCTGTTTATCAATATTGCGGTGCTGATAGCCGCTTATATGGTTTTGCGCCGCTATCCTTATATTGATGTCAAACGGAGCATGACCTTTCTTGTAGGGCTGACGGTCATCGTTATACTAACTGAATTCGGAATTGTTAACGGCCTTATCGCCAATATCGGTATGCTGGCGCTGCTTGCCTGGATGTTCTTCGTCCCCGGCCGCGGAAACAGAAAACCCACTAGGCCGCGCCATCCATGGCATAAATAGGAAGGAGGCCGGATCTGTGGATTCTGTCAGGACCAGAGTAGTGACCAGAACCGCGTTGCTTCTGGCTCTCACCCTGCTGTTTCAATCCCTGCGGCTGTTCATCCCGCTGCCGCCCTTCTTCAGTACCTGGGTCATCGGCAGTCTGGTCAACGCCTGTCTGCTCATCGCCCTGGAAACCACCGGTTTTTTCCCGGCGGCGGTGATTGCGCTCATCGCTCCGGTGGTGGCCTACTTTCAGCAATTGTTGCCTTTGCCGATTTTCGTCCTGCCTGTTGCGCTGGCCAACCTGCTCTATGTCTGGTTGTTCAGGACAGGAGTGGCGTGGGGGCGCTGGCAGGGGATCGCCCTGGCGGCGCTCGGAAAAACCGTTTTTCTGTACGCCGCGTTTGTCTGGCTGCTGTCCTTTATCCACATCGGAGGCAAGCTGGCTGCCGGGCTGCTGTTCGTCATGAGCTGGCCTCAGCTTGTGACCACGACGGCAGGCGGGGTGCTGGCCACTATTATCGTCAAACGCCTGAAACCCTGGCTGGAATGATACTGGCTGTTGAAAAAGGCCAGAGGGTTGTCTATATATAAAGACTCGGCACACATGCCGAGTCAGAGTGAAGACAAAATACGGAAGCGGGAGGGGAATTCCTCCGCTACGGATGATATCCTACGCCGTTACCGGCAGACAAGCTGCCGACGGCTGGGGATAAGAATCCCGCTGCGGAAAACCCCTCCCGCTTCCTGCCTTATGCTTGCAAGCGGGTTTTGTCTATAAACAAAGGCTCGGCACACACAGGCCGAGTCTTTTATATTTGAAATACTTGGCAGGATTGTGATTTACATCACGGCGAACTATGAATAGACCACCTATAATTAGAGTTGAAGAACAGCTACCGTTAGAATATGAGGAGGAAAAAAAACATGAGTATGTTTTGTTATCAATGTGAACAAACCGCGGGTGGTTCCGGCTGTACCAAAATCGGCGTCTGCGGCAAGAACGAAGACATTGCCAGCCTGCAGGATACGCTGCTTTTCGGCTTGAAAGGCGTCGCTGCGTACGCTCATCACGCCCGGCAACTGGGAGCCAGGGACGAAGCGGTCGACTCTTTCGTGCATGACGCGCTTTTTTCCACCCTGACCAATGTCAACTTTAACCTTAATGATCATATCGCGATGGTTCTCAAGTGCGGCGAAATGAACCTCCGGGTGATGGAACTGCTGGATAAAGCCCATATCGAACGGTTCGGCCAACCAGCGCCGGCCAAGGTTTCCACCGGCACCAAGAAAGGACCGGGAATCCTGATCACCGGTCATGATCTCCTGGACCTGGAAGAGCTGCTCAAACAGACTGAAGGCACCGGCGTCAATGTTTACACCCATGGTGAAATGCTGCCGGCCCACGCCTACCCGCTGCTGAATAAATATCCCCACTTGGCCGGCAACTACGGCACCGCGTGGCAGAACCAGCGCAAGGAATTCGAGGCCTTCGGCGGCGCCATTGTCGTCACCACCAACTGTGTAATGCCCCTGACCGCGAATACTACCTACGCAGACCGGATCTTCCTGCGGAGCATCACCGGTCTGGAAGGCGCGACCCACCTGGCCGACCGTGATTTCTCGGCTGTCATCGCCAAGGCCAAGGCTCTGCCCGGGCTGCAGGACAAGGCCGGGGACTACACCCTGACCACCGGTTTTCATCACAATATCATCTTAAGCCTGGCCGACAAAATTGTCGCCGCGGTTAAAGCCGGCAAAATCAAACACTTCTTCCTCATCGGCGGCTGCGACGGCGCCAAGCCGGGCCGCAACTACTACACTGAACTTGCCGAGAAAGTGCCCAAAGACTGCGTCATCCTGACCCTGGCCTGCGGCAAATACCGCTTCAACCACCTCGACTTCGGCGATATTGACGGTATCCCCCGGCTGCTTGATGTCGGGCAGTGCAACAACGCCTACTCGGCTATACAAGTGGCGCTGGCGCTGGCCAAGGTTTTCAACTGCGGCGTCAATGATCTGCCGCTGTCGATGGTGCTGTCCTGGTATGAGCAAAAAGCTGTCGCTATCCTGCTCACCCTGCTGCATCTTGGTGTGAAAAACATCCGGATCGGCCCCAGCGCCCCGGCCTTCGTCAGCCCCAACGTTTTCAAAGTACTGAACGAAAGCTTCGGGCTCACCCCCATCACCACCCCGGAACAAGACCTGAAAGCCATCCTCGGATAAATGTGACAGCCCAGAGCAATTTTTTCTGGAGGAATATCGGAAAGACAGCGCCGGAGTAAAGCTCGGCGCTGTCTTTCCTTATGCCGTGGCCGGATAATATCTCCGCAGTGAAAAGAGCTGCTTCAATTTAGAAGTATTCTGAAAACAATATGAAAAAATAGAGGAAGCAGCTACATTCTGTCGAAATAATCGTGATAAAGCAGCTAAATTTTGTCGAAATGAGTGCTATATTGGCGGGATAAATATTATAAAAAACACGGGAGAGTGGCTTCTGCCTTGCTGCAACCTGAGTTATAGGCTTGCGCAGGTTTACGGTCTGTTGTTGAACGCTAAAAAGATGCGGAAGTGAGTCGGCATCAAGGCTGAGTGCGTGCGTAGGTGCATGTGCCTGATGCTTTGGGCCTTTATTTTTACGATGCTTGGGGCGTCAGGATCCAGGCGGGCGGTTTACCTAAATGCACCTTCGCGCCTATGATTACTTTGAAGGGAAGTGATGGCTGTGGCGATTCTCCACAACCAGAAAGTAGCTGTCAAAATCCTCTGCGTCTTAGCTGTTTTGCTGTTTTTTTCCCTTGTCGTGGGCGGTGTGGGTCTTTACTCGGCGCAAAAGAACGCCAAAATAACCGAGGGTATGTATAGCGGCGGAATACTGCCTATCGAGTATATGGACGAAGTCCGTCTAATCAGTAAAGATACCGAAGGGAAATTACTGGAAATGATCCAGGAGTCAGACCCTGCCAGGCAGCAGGCCATCATCCAGGCCATTGACGCGAACACCAAAAAAATCAATGAATTGCAGGAACTGTATCAGGCCGCTGACCTAAGCCCTTTCCAAAAAGAGCGGTTTGTCGAACTGCAGAAAGAACTGCCTGGTTATCGTCAGGCCCGCAGCGACATTATTAAACTGGCCACCACAGGCAAACAAAAAGAGGCCTTTGACCTGTTCGAAACAAGCAAGCCGGTGTTTGCCAAATCGCTGTCCATCAGATCTGAATTGGCCAAATTCAATATAAAGAACGGCGAGGTACTGCACCAGCAAGCCGTTGCCGTCGCCTCGACCGCCAGTATTATGATCATTGGGGTGACCGTTTTCGCCATCCTGCTGTCCGGTGCGCTCGGACTTATGCTCGCCAGGGCGATTTCCATTCCCCTGGGAAGGATGGTGGCCGTGGTTGAAACGGTGGCCGACGGTGATGTAACCGAAAAACCGCGTTCGTTAGTATCACGGGATGAAATGGGGCAGCTTGCCGACGCGATAATAAAAATGCGCGGTCAGCTTCGCCAACTGGTGATGAAGATCGCGCAGTCCAGCGAGCAACTGGCGTCTTCTTCCGAGGAACTGACTGCGACGGCCGAGCAGTCGGCCCAGGCCGCCAATCAGGTGGCGATGGCGATCAGCGAGATCGCCGGCGGATCGGAAAACCAGGTAAAGGCAGCGAACAACGCCGCAGCAGTCATCGAAAGTATGTCGGCAAGTATCGAGCAGGTGACGGCAAGCATCACTGGCGTGACCCATGTGGCTCAGGCAACGGCAGGAACCGCTGCTCTCGGCCTCGAGGCCATCAACAAGGCTGTCAGTCAGATAGCCAGCATTGAAAGTACGGTGGTAAGCTCGGCCAGGGTTGTTGAAAAACTGGGAGAACGTTCCAACGACATCGGCCAGATTATTGAAACCATATCCGGCATCGCCGGGCAGACCAACCTGCTGGCGCTCAACGCTGCGATTGAGGCGGCGCGGGCGGGAGAACAAGGCCGCGGTTTTGCGGTGGTCGCCGAAGAGGTGCGAAAACTGGCAGAGCAGTCCGCGGTGGCGGCGAAGCAAATAGCGACTTTGATCGCAGAGACCCGCAGGGACACAGACAGTGCGGTGGTCGCGATGCAACGGGGAACAGAAGAAGTCAAAATCGGTACCCGCGTCGTAGGCAGCGCCGGACAGTCGTTTCAGGATATCGCGGCATCTATAGATCAATTGTCGGCGCAAGTCAAGGAAGTCGCCACAGTCATGCAGCAAATGGCTATTGACAGCCAGCAAATTGTCGGCATGATGCAAGATATCGACCAAGCGACGAAAGAAAACGCGTCGCAGACCCAGACGGTGTCGGCGACGACGCAGGAGCAATCGGCGGCGGTGGAAGAAATAGCGTCAAGCAGTCAGGGCCTGGCGAAGTTGGCAGCCGAGCTGCAGGATGTCATTGGCAAGTTTCGCACTTGATGACACGCTGCGGTTACACGAGAACTACAACCGAAAGGGCTCCCGAAAAATTCGGGAGCCCTTTTATCATCAAGACAGGCTAGCCTTTCTCTGGCAGCCAGCAGCGCAAACCGGCCGGGTTGAAGCAGGCGTTGCACGAAACGCAGGCTGCTTTTGCCTGACCGCTCAAAAGCCGGGTCACCAGATCGGGTTCCTTTACCAGGGGGCGGCTGAGGGCAACCATATCGGCGACGCCGCTGGCCACCACATTCTCCATGACGCTGAGCGAGCGGAGCCCGCCTACCAGTATGACCGGGATGTTTACCGCCGCTTTGATTGATTGTGCGGCTGCGGCGAAATAGGCTTCCTGCTCGGGCTTCAGTACCCCTGCCCGCGACATGACCCCTCTGTTTTCCCGGATGCCGCCGCTGACTTCGATGGCGTTTACCCCCCAGTTTTCCAGGGCTTTGGCGGTATAGACGACATCAGACAAAGATAAATAACCTTCGCCGGTCGGGCCGTCCGTGGAATTGAGCTTGACAAGTACCGGATAGTCCTTGCCGACGATCCGGTGCCCGCGGGCCATGATTTCCCCCAGGATTCGGTTGCGGTTCTCAAGGCTGCCGCCCCACTTATCGGTGCGACGGTTGGTGTAGGGCGAGATGAAGCTTGAAAGCATATAGCCATGGGCGATGTGCAACTGAACTCCATCGCAGCCGGCGGCTTTGGCCCGGCCCATGGCGGCGGCGTAAGCGTCGATAAGCGAGAAAATCTCATCTTCGCTCATTTCCCTGGCAACAACGTTGCTGCTGCTGTCAGGAACCGCCGACGGGGCGACAGGGACATGCTCGAAATCAGGGGTTACTTGCCGGCCGGCGTGAGAAATCTGCAGAACAAGTTTGGCGCCGCCGGCGTGAACTGTGTCTGTCAGACGACGATAGCCGGGGATGAACTTGTCGTCGTAAATCGCGTTCTGATTGATGCTGGCCTTACCCAGCGGGTACTGGACATAAGCGTGGGCAGTGATGATCAGGCCGAGGTTATTATCGGCCAGAAGCCGGTAAAGTTCCAGCTGCCTGTCGGTGACGCTGCCGTCCGGGGCGCCGTAAAAGTCTTGGGTAGCTGAGCGCACAAAACGGTTTTTGACTTCGAGTTTTCCCAGGGAAATCGGCTTTGATAAAATATTCATAGTTGCCCTCCTTCAATGGGGGCGGCAGGATTCGCCCCGTTGTTGCTAGAATAGATAACAAAAAAAATAATGGCGGTGTAAATCATGGAAGAACGAAAAAACGCCGGAGAACGGGCGGTAATCAAATACAAGGAAGGCTATAATTGCGCTGAGACAATACTGCGTGCCTTTCGCGATGAACTCAAACTCGACTTGAGCGATGACTCCATGAAGATCGCCACCGGTTTCGGCGGAGGTCTGGGTCAGGCAGGCTGTATGTGTGGCGCCCTCACCGGCGCGGTCATGGTCCTCAGTCTGTTGCAGGGGCGGACAAGTTCCGCAGTGAGCAGGGACCCGGCCTACAACAGCGCCAGAGACTTTCATCAGGCGTTTTCCGACGCATTCGGCGCTTCCTGCTGCCGTGTGCTCAACCCTCACGAATTCGGCGCTCTGGAGCAGCGGAAAAACTGTCTGAAAATCACCGCCCGGACCGCTGACCTGCTGGAACAATTTTTGCACGACAAGGGGCTAGTTCTCCAGCAGCCGTGATAGTAGATTTCCGTGCTGGCGCAGCCAGGCGCGGTGCTTTTTGTAATCCGGAACCGACTGGCTGACAAGCAGCCAAAAAGTGGCCGAATGGTTAGGAACCTTGATATGGCAGAGTTCATGCACAACCAGATAATCTAACGTTTCCGGCGGGGCCATGACAATCCGCCAGTTGTAGTTGACATTGCCGCGGGTGGAGGCGCTGCCCCAGCGCGTTTTTTGGTCCCTGATGCTGATCCGCCCGGGCCGGACGCCGATTTCGGCTGCCCAGTAAGCGGTTCTGTCGGCCAGCAACTGGGCGGCTGAGCGGACATACCAGTGGTGCAGGGCGCGGCGCAGCAGTGCAGTGTCGTCCTGCCCAGGGACCGCGGGCAGATAGGCCGTCAGGCGGTCATCCTCCAGGATCACCTTGGCGCGCTTAGCCGGGGAGGGCATCACCGCCAGCTGCCTGGGACGACCCAGGTAAAGAAGCTGGGCCCCGTGCTCCAGCGATGCGTTCACAGGGTCGGAGGCGAGCTTTTTCAGCCGGGCCAGTTGGGTGGCTATCCAGGTAGCGCGTTTATGCAAAAGCGCTTCGACTTCCTTTTGGGGAAACCCTGCCGGAGCCACCACTTCAA
>Ga0316232_1001438_pt1 | contig 28946 bp, 17 predicted proteins | sample TBHtaG_FD_206006 | JGI IMG/M metagenome (GOLD analysis project Ga0316232, IMG submission 206006) | Freshwater microbial communities from Trout Bog Lake, Wisconsin, USA - TBH18025_13 | ecosystem: Environmental > Aquatic > Freshwater > Lake > Hypolimnion/Profundal zone | place: USA: Wisconsin... | reverse complement strand
GCGACAATTCTAGATAGGAGGTCACTTCGATCTCGCGCAGGCGAGAGCCATTGTTGGTGATGGAGACGCGGCGCACCTCGGCATCGGCTTCCGGCGAGACGCAGACCTCGGTCAGCGTCACCAGCGAGCCATCGGTGCGCTTGAAGCTGGCACGGTCCTCGGCGAAGGCGGCTTCGTAGTTCTCGCCCGGCTCGCCCACCGGATTGCTGGTCGCCGACCACACCGAGCCGGTGCGCAGGTCGCGGATATAGAGGAAGCTGCCCCAGGGATCGCGCACGCCATCTTCGCGCCAGCGATTGATGGCCAGATCTTTCCACTTGCTGCAGCCGCCGCCCGCCGCCGTCAGCATGACCGAATAGTTTGGGTTGGAGAGCAGATGCGTACGCGGGATGGGACCGCCGGCATCGCGGAACAGGCGCGGTCCTTCCGGCGCGTCCTCGTGATGGGTGATGGCGCCGGTCTTGAGCGTGGGTGGCGGTTCGGCCATGGCGGCATCGCGCGGCATGCGCTCCTGCAGCAGCAGCTCCGTCGCCTTGACCATGGGCGCAGCATGCAGCCGCTCGCGCATGCGGCCATCCTGCAGCACATCGACCAGGCCCAGGATCGCCATGCCCTGGTGATGGGCCATATAGGCCTTGATGACGGCATGGCCCAATCCGCCCGGCAGGCGCTGCTTGGTGAAATCGATGGCCTCGTACCAGCCATAGTCGCCCAGTGCGCCCAACGCCGTCAGCCGCTCCAGGTTCTCGCGGGCGGCGTGCGGCGCGATCATCGCTGCCAGCATGGTGGCATAGGGCGCGATCACCAGATTCTCCGCCAAACCGCGCTTGAGGCCCAGCGCCGGCACGCCGAAGCCGGAATATTGGTAGTTCATCTGCCGGTCGCGGGCGTTGTACTGCGATTCCGAAATGCCCCAGGGCACGCCGCGCTGGTTGCCATAGCGGATCTGACGGCGCACGGCGGCACGATTGCTCAACGCCAGCAGGCTGCCCGGCGGCTCGTGCATCAGCAGCGACGGCATCAGGTATTCGAACATCGAGCCCGACCAGGATTGCAGCGCCACGCTGCGGCCCAGCGGCATCAGGGTGCGGCCCAGGCGAAACCAGTGCCGGGTGGGAATGTCGCCCTTGGCAATGGCAAGGAAACTGGACAGCCGCGCTTCCGACGCCAGCAGGTCGTAGGCATTGTTGTCCAGCACCTGGTCGTCGACGCGAAAGCCGATGGCAAGAAGCTGGCGGTGTTCATGGAAGAGGAAGCCGAATTCCATCTCCTGCGCCATGCGCCCGCACTGGCGGGCGACGGCCAGGGCGCGCTTTTCGCAAGCGGCGGGATCGAGCGCACGGTCGCGGGCATGGCTTTGCAGACAGTCCTTCAGCGCCGCCGCGGCCCGCTCCGCCGCCGTGCCCGCCAGCAGCGCCGCGATCGCTTCGCTTTCCTGCGCCAGGTGGCCAAGGCTGTTGGCGCCGAAGGTGTCGGGATGACCGTCCAGCGCCTCCAGCCGCGCCAGCGCGTCACCATGCAGATGCCGGAGCGGCTGCAGTTCGGCCTTGAGCAGCTGCACTGCGTCGCGGGCACCATCGCCCCAATCACCACTTATCTCTCCGGAAGCGATCTCGGCCATGCCGGCCTTCACCACCAGCAGATTGCCCATCAGGTTGCCGCTGTCGACGGTGGAAACATAGGCTGGATCGAGCGGCAACAGGCTGCGCGTGTCGTACCAGTTGAGGAAGTGGCCGCGATAGCGCACCAGCCGCTCCATCGCCGCGAGCGTGTTTTCCAGCCGCTCCAGGCATTCCTCGGTGCCGATCCAGCCCAGGTCACGCGCCGCCAGCACGGCGTTGAGATAAATGCCGATATTGGTCGGCGAGGTGCGATGCGCCACCAGCGGCTGCGGGTCTTCCTGGAAATTGTCGGGCGGCAACCAATGGTCTTCCGCAGTCACGAAGGCCTCGAAGAACTGCCAGGTACGCCGCGCCGCCAGCCGCAGGGCGTCACGGACCTCCGGCGCCAGGTCACGATGCGGCTCGCGGGCCGGGGCGTGGCTGGCCCAGCGCGCGATCAGCGGCGACAGGCCCCACAGCATCAGGAACGGCGTCGCTTTGACCAGGTTCTGCGGCGCCCGGAGCAGGATCAGCGTCACCACGACCACCACCATCGCCAATGCACCGGCCAGTTGCAGCACCAGCGCCCGCAAGCTCGATTGCCGCGAATAGGCGCTCTGGGCATAGGTGATCCATTCCAGCATGCGCCGGCGGGTGATGACGACGCGGATCAGGGTGCGCAGGATGGCGTCCAGCGCCAGGAACGCGACACGCGCCAGGAACGCGAAGGTGAAAAGCAACTGCAGCCCCGCCAGCACGCTTTCCTGGACCAGGCCGCGCAAATGCGCCCTGCCGAAGCGCCAGCCATGCCAGGAAAACAGGCCCGTCAGCACCGGCAGGAACGGTGGCAGCGCCATCACCGTCAGCAGGAACAGCGTCCACCATCCGGCATGCGGCAAGGGCAGAATCCAGCCCAGCAGGAAGGCCAGCAGCAGCGCCGGCGCGCCCAGCGAACGGCGCAGATTGTCCAGCAGCTTCCAGCGTCCCAGCGGCGAGATGCCGCCGCGCAGACCCAGAATCCAGGGCAGCAACTGCCAGTCGCCGCGCATCCAGCGATGCTGGCGCGCCAGTTCGACATCGTAGCGCGAGGGAAATTCCTCCACCAGTTCGATATCCGAAACCAGGGCCGAACGGGCATAGACCCCTTCCAGCAGGTCATGGCTGAGGACGGTGTTTTCCGGGATCCGCTTTTCAAGGGCGCGCTCGAAGAGATCGACATCATAAATGCCCTTGCCGATGAAGGAGCCTTCCTCGAACAGGTCCTGATAGACATCGGACACAGCGAAGGCATAGGGATCGAGGCCGTTGGGACCGGAGAAAGCCCACTGGAAGAGCGAACTTTCCGCCCCCACCGGCAGTGATGGCGTCACGCGCGGCTGCAGGATGCCATGACCCCACGCCACCCGGCCACTGGCGTCATCAAGAATCGGGCGGTTGAGAGGGTGGGCCATCTTGCCGATCAGCCGCTTGGCGGCGCCGCGCGGCATGCGGGTGTCGGCATCGAGCGTGATGACATAGCGCACGCCTTGCGGCAGCGCGCCTTCGCTTTCGAGAAAGCTGGTATCTTTCGCACCACGCAGCAGGCGGTTGAATTCCTGTAGCTTGCCGCGCTTGCGCTCCCAGCCCATCCAGCAATTCTGCGCCGGATTGAAAAGGCGGCGGCGATGCAACAGCAGGAACAGCGGCACCCCTTCGCGGGCGTAGCGGCGGTTGAGGATGGCAATGTTCCGGCGCGCACGCTCCAGCAGGGCTGCATCGTCTGCCGCGTGTTCGGTGGGACTGTCGGCCCAATCCGACAGCAGCACCAAGGTAAGACCCGCATCGGCATTGGCGAGATAATGGACTTCCAGCTGCTCGATCTGAGCGTCGATGTCTGCCTCGCGCAGCAGCAGCGTCGGCACCACAAGCACAGTGCGCAGTTCGGCCGGCACGCCGTTCTTCAAGGACAGCGCCGGAAGCGGTTGCGGCTGGCGCTGGCGTGTCACCACCCGGTTGACCAGCGCGACGCCCAAGTCCGATGCCGGCAACAGCGCCAGAAAGGCCGCCAGCGCCAGCGCCCAGCCGGTGGCACCCTGGCCGAATTCCAGCAGCGCCATGGTGGTGGCGACCAGCACGGTCATGACCAGGATCGCGCCGACATAGCCCGCCAGGCCGGTGGCGGCAGCCGCGCGGACAAGCCGGTGCTGCAACGAAGGACGGCAACCCAGGGAGCGGGCGAAGTCGCGGCGGCCTTCCGCGATCAGATAGCAGCCGACATCGCGGCGGCGGGCATCGCTGCCGGCCAGCGCCCGCGCCACGGCGCCGCGCGCCACTGCCACTTCGGCCTCGTCGCAGATCCGTGCCAGACTTTCGACGGCGCGGCGATAGCGGTCGCGGCTGGCGAAATCCATTTCGCTATAGCCCGGCGCCTGCGACAGCGTCTTCTCCACCAGGCTGACCTCTTCGAACAGGTCGGCCCAGTCGATATCGGAAACCAGACGCATGGTGGTGATGACGTTGCGTACCGAAATGTCGTCGGCTGCCTGGGTGTGATATTCCTGCTGCGCCAGGGCATGCGCATCCAGTCCGCGCGCATCCAGCGCAAAGGCGATGTCGCGCAGCAGCACATCGGCGCCATCGCCCTGGGCGCGCAGCCTTTGCTCCAGCCGCGCCAGAAAGGCGGGCCCGGGATTTTGCAGCAACGGCGCGACATCGGCATCTGGCTGCGCCAGCAGTTGGCGGGCCGTCGCATCGCCGCGGCCCGCTTCCGCGACGCGGGTGATGACGAGCTGGGTCAGACGCCGCAGATTTTCCACCAGTGCGATGCGCAAGGTGATTGGCACCGCCCATAATTCGCCGATGGTCAGCGGCGCCACCTCCTGATACGCGGTGAGGAAACGCTGCAGCTTTTCTTCATCGAAGGCGCTGTCGGTATGCGCCAGCAGCGCCCAGGCGATGCCCCAGACGCGGGGATACCCCGCCATCGGTCCCGAAGCCAGGCGCGGCAGCTCGCGATAGAAGCTGTGCGGCAGGTCGCGCTGCGCCGCACGGGTCTGTTCCTCGACAATGTGGAAATTGTCCAGAAACCACTCACCGGCGGAGGTGATGGAGGTGCCCGCCTTGGCCGCTTCCGCTAGCAGACGGAAATGGGAGCCGAGCGCGGCATAATTTTCCCGCAGCCGCCGCGGCAAGGCCGGGCCGGCATGTCCCGCCGGTCCCACCACCTGGGCCTTGGCAAGGCTCCGTGCGTGCTGCTCCAGCCGCTCAAGGCCGAACAATTCCGAACGGATGGGATGGGCATCGCCCGGGAATTCGCGTTTGAAAATCACTGCCAAATCTAAAATTGCGCCAGGAGGATAACCCTTTCGCAACGCAAAAAGTTCCCGGAAGGGAAGAAAAGTTCCGTGTTGAACAATATCCAGCCTGGCGTCGCGCTTGGGTGGCGCCGCCTTCATACGCTGTATACGCTGTCGCTATGAATCGTTCGGGCGGGCGAAAGGTCCACCGGACCTTTCGCCATCCGCCTTCACCCTAGATGTTGTCGAGGCGGGCGCTGGTCTCGCCGAAGGTATCGACCTTCACGCCATAACGGTCCATCAGCGAGAGATAGAGGCTCTGCATCCGGCGCTTGTCGTCCGGCTGTCGCAGATAGCTGAGCGTCCGCCCCGTCTTCAGCGTGCCGCCCAGGCCACCCGCCAGCACCAGCGGCAAGCGGGTATTGTCGTGCTTGCGGCCGATCCACATGTTGGAGAGGAACATCAGGCAGCTATTGTCCAGCACGGTGCCCTCGCCTTCCTTCATGCCGTCCAGCTTCTGCGCCAGATAGGCATATTGCGAGAGATGGAAGCGGGCGATGCGCTCAAATCCGTCGGAATTGTTGTTGTGGCTGGCGGCGTGGTGGCCCTCTTTCACGTCGAGGAAGGGATAATACATCGCCGACAGGTCGCGGGTGGTGATCAGCGAGGCGACCTTGGTCTTGTTGGTCTGGAAGGCGATGGCGATGATATCGCACATCAACTTGGCGTGTTCGCGCAGGTCTTCCGGCAGGCCACTGGCGGGGCGATCCATCATCACCGCCTGCATGTTCCTGGCCTTGGCGGCGTCATCGGCGTCGGTCTTGACCGCGCGCATCAGTTCGACCCGCTTCTCCACATCGCGGACGGACGTAAGGAACTCGTCCATCTTGTAGCGGTCGGTGGCGCTGATCTTGCGGGAAAGATCCTGGGCGCGGTCCTTGACGCGGTCCAGCACGCTGAGATTGAGCAGGCTGCCGCGATTGTCGAACAGATTGTCCCAGGCCAGCGAGGGATAGACTTCCAGCGGCACGGGAGCTTCCGGCGTCTGCCAGGAGATGTAGGAGGAATAAGCCAGGCTGAAGTTGGTTTCATGATAGCCGGTCATGGGCTGGTCACAGGCCAGCACGATGCTGGATTGCGACGCATCCTGGCCCGTCTGGTTGGCGATCATCTGGTCGATGCTGATGCCGGAATGGATGATCGCGCCTTTGGTGATGTGCGCGCCGGACAGCAGCGAGCCGGTCTGGCCGGGATGGATGCCCAGGCCCTGCAACTCGGGAACATAGAGGCCGTCGATGACATTGACCTTGGTCTTGATCGCCTCCAGCGGCTGCAACGTCTTGCTCAGCACCATGTTGGCGCCCTCGCCGCTGGCGCTCCAATGATCCTCATTGATGCCGCAGCCGAAAAAGACGACGCCGAAACGCTTTGGGAAGTCGGCAGCGCCGGGCTGCGCCAGTGCGCTCACCGATTCCAGCCAAGGCAGCGCCATGGCGCACCCGGCGCCCCTCAGGACGGCGCGGCGGGAAAAGGCGTGGGGTTTATGCGGGCGCATCAGCGGCCTCCCTTCCGGAAATTGATCTTGTGCATGTTGCTGGCGGGGGCCGCCGGCGAAGCGGCGGCGGTGACGAGAGCGACGCGGCGGTCGCGGAATTGTGGGCTCAGCACGATGGTCTCGACCAGGGCGCGAAAACGGTAACCGTCCTTCGCCAGATTGACCTTCATCTGGTCGATCAGCCCCTCATCCGACAATTGCAGCGAGCGGCCCAGCGCGAAGGCCAGCAGCTTGTGGCTGATATTGTTGACAAAGACATCCTGGCGGCTGGCCTTGATGAAGGCCTTTAGCCCGCTCACACCGTCTCCCTGAACATCGACGCCCTTAACCCCGCCCGTAAAGTCGAACTTGGTATCGACCGGGCGGCCGGCCATGTCAGTCTTGCGGGCATCGCCCACGGGACCGAAGCCTTCGAACGCCATGCCCAGGGGATCGAACTTGGCATGGCAGGAGGCGCAAAGCGGATTGGCGCGGTGCTGGGCCAGCGCGTCGCGCACCGGCAGTTCCATCTTGGACTCGTCAGCAGGCAGTTCCGGCACCACCGGCGGCGGCGGCGGAATGGGGATGCCCAGCACCTTCTCCACCAGCCAGACACCGCGCTTGACCGGCGAAGTGCGCAGGCCCGGCGAGTTCGCGGTCATGAACACCGCCATGGGCAGGATGCCGCCGCGATCGTAGCGCGAGGCATTGTCCACCCGCACCCAATTGTCGTTGCCGCCGCTGATCGCGGGCATCCCGTAATGCTTGGCCAAAACCGGATTGACGAAGGTGTAGTCACCATAGATCAGGTCCAGCACCGACCGGTCGTTGCTGATCGTGTCCTGCATGAAGTGGACCGGTTCCTGGAACATCGCCTCGCGCAGATCGTCGTTGAAAGCGGGGAAGCGTTCGCGGTCCACCGAATTGTTGGTCTCGAACTGACGGAAGCCCAGCCAGTTGCCGGTGAATTCCGTTGCCAGGCCCTTGACCTTGTCGTCCTTCAACATGCGGCGGGTTTGCGCCAACAGCACCTTGGGATTGTTGAGATCGCCGGCCCGGGCATGCTGCAGCAATTGCGCGTCCGGCATGGAGGACCAGAGGAAATAGCTGAGGCGGCTGGCCAGGCTGGTATTGGACAGCGGCTGGGCCGTGAAGGCGAGCGCCCCCTTGGCCGCCGCGACCTTCGTTCCACCCAGGTCGAAGCGATAGAGGAAGTCGGGCGCCATCAGGATGCTGACGATGGTGTCGCGAATGGCGTCTTCATGGCTGAGCTGGTTCTTGCTCCGCAGCGTCTGGTAATATGTCGCCAGGTTGGCGCGCTCTGCCGCCGTCAGCGGCCGGCGCCAGGCGCGCTCGGCAAAGCGCGCCAGCGCCGCCACCTGCACCGGCTGAGCGACGATGCGCGCTTTCTCGACCTTGCGGATAGTGGCGTCCTTGAGGGCGAAATGCCAGTTGATCGCCTTGACCGCCTCGGCGACGTCATTGCTGGGATCGGCCTTGGCCTTGACCAGGTGACGGTCGCGCAGATCCATGATCACGGCAGTGTCGGTGATCTGGTGGCCAACCGGGCGCGGCAGGCCCGCTTCGGCGTCACGGGAATCGATCTGGCCGGCATTGTTGAGATAATATTGTTCCCAGGTGGAGGCGGTCTGATCGGCATAGAAGTCGAAATTGAACCACAGCCGGTCCAGCGCCTTCTGGCCCTTTTCATCCAGGATCAGTTGCTTCAGGGCGGTGTCGTCACGGTAATAGCCGGCGGTGTTGTGGTAGCCGGCGGAGAGCAAGCGGCCCTGGTCCTCGGAATTGTCGGGCCAGTAGCGGCCGCGCTCGCTGACATAGAAGGTGTCCGGGAAGACCGAGGCAAGGCGCGCAAAGGCCTTCTGGTACTTGTCCTTCTGCCCAGCGGGATAAACCAGATCGGGATCGCCGGCGCGCGAATTGCCCACAACGATCAGCCAGCGCGGCGTGGCGTCGGCATGCAGGCCGGGGAATTTCGGCACCGGCATCACTCTGGGCGGCGGGTCAGTATCGGCGCGCAAAGCCGCCGGATCGCTATTGCGATGGTTCTGGGCATATTCTTCCAGCCGATAATTGTGCAGCGGCTGAGCCTGGCCCGGCAGGCCCTTCACCTTTGGGGCGGCGAAGTTCATGGCGGTGTCGTTGCGCAGCTTCTGCACGAAGTCGCGCATGGCCACGGTCTGGGTCTGCACGGCGGCAATATCGCCACCCGGCGCCGGCAGCGTGTTCCACATGCCCTGCAACTTCGCCACCGGACCGACGGCACCCTTGTCATGCAGGATGCCCCAGACCAGGGGCAGATACTTGCCGCTGAGCTGCATCTGCGCGGCGATGGTGGCCAGGCTCGCTTTGGGCATGCCGAGTTGGGCGCGATAGCGATAGCGCCAGGATGCCTCGAAGTATTTGGCATAATCGGTGGGCGCCGCCTTGTAGAAGGCGACGATCTGCTGGATGGCATAGCTGCTGCGGTCGGTTTCCGCCCGCATGGTGTGCGGCGCGAATTCAAAGCCTTCGGGCACCAGCATCATGGCGTCGGAGACGGCGCGCGCCGCCTGCAGATACTTGTTCAGCAACGCCGGCGACATGGTGAGGGTCTCGCCGGAATTGTCGAAGCCGGCGGTGTTGGCGGGATCGACGGGGAACTGCTTCGCCGGCGCCAGGTCCTGGCCGGTCAGGTCGCGGATGGTGTCATTATATTCGGCGTTGCTGAGGCGGCGGGCCAGCACGACTCCGGGATCACCAGCATAGCGGCGCAATTCATCCGCCCGCACCGAATGCACCCAGTTGACGATCTGGTCAGCCAGTTCCTGTGGCGGCGGCGCCATCGGCTTGGGCGGCATTTCCTTGGATGCGAGCCGATCGGCGGCCAGCGACCAGCGGGCGAATTCCGCCGTCACCGAATCCAGCGTGTCGAAGGACTTGAAATCCAGACCGCCCGCCGGTGCCTTGCCGGAATGGCAACCGGCGCAATATTTGCCGACAAAGGGCTGCACCGTGTCGTGAAATTGCTTGTCAAGCGCGGCATTGTCGGCCGCGAAAGCGGGCACGGCGACACAGGTCAGCAGGGCAGCAAGCAGCAGGCGCATCGACAAGCTTCCAACTTTTTTATCTGTTGTGGGATTGCTGCCGCGCGGACGCGGCATTCCTCCGACAAATCTCTATATCAGAGTCCCGGCAGAACGGGCGAGCATCGATTGCAGTGTTTGTATTGTGCAACGCAACACGATTTACCAGTCCAGTTGCAGCAAGGAAATTGACTGGCGCGGAAGTTCTGTGCTGACGCTGACAGCACCGCCGGAAACCGTCAGCCAGCGCGGCGATTCCAGCAATTCGAGGCCATCGCGAGCCTTGAGTTCCACCATCTGCTGCGGCGTCGGGGCCTGCGGCGAACCTATCGCCTTCCAGACCGTGTAGGCGTTGGAGTGGGTGTTATCGATTCTGTAATGCAGCAACCGCACCCGCGCGGCGGTTTTGGGCAGGCCGCGGATGGTCACCGCCACCGGCGCACCGGGGGCCGCTTTCTCCTCGTCATGATAGTTCCACAGCATGACCGCAGCACCGCGCCCATCGGCGGTGGCCAGCGCGTCAATGTCGGGCTGCGCGCGCACGCCGTCGGCGATGATGGCGTCGGCGGTCAGCGCGCCACTGCTGGCGGCGGCGACACGGTTGCCCCGCATCAGCGCCGCCATGCGGAAAAAGTTGAGCACCGGCTTGTCGACACCGTTGGTGGACAGCGAGCGGAAGCCTTCGAAATAGTCCTTGCCTTCGAACTCGAAGGACCAGCTCAGCATCGAGAGCAGGTTGACGCCGTGCCGGTCGGCCAGTTCAAACAACCGCTTGTAGGCGGCAGCGGTGTAGGCGGGATAGAGCGTGCCGTTGCGATAGGCGTTGGCGGGGTTGGTCTTCATTGAGCAGGCGGCGCAACCTTCCGGATCGGCCTCGCTGAGAATGATCGGCAGCGTTTTGAACTGCGGGTATTTCGCCACGATGGCGAAGCCCTTGTCGACATCGTTCAATTCCTTGCCCACACCCATCACCACTTCGCCGCCCTGAATGCGGGGCTGGCCCTTGGCATGGAAGGAAATGAAATCCAGGGGCGATTTCTTCGCCGCGACATGGGCGAGAAAATCGTCCAGGAATTTGGCGGCTTTCGCCCCGCCCGGGCCGGTGGTGGCAGGGCCGCCGACCTTCGCCTCCGGCAGCGCAGCACGCACACCCGCCACCGCATGATCGTAGAGATCGAAATACTGTTCCGGCGTGCCGTGCCAGTAGGAAATATCGGGCTCGTTCCAGACTTCGAAATACCATTTCGCCACTGTGGCGCGGCCATAGCGCTGCACCATGTGCGCGGTGACGGTACGGATCATCTCCTGCCACCTGGCCATGTCCTTCGGCGGCGAATGCACCGCGCCGCCGGTCGGACTTTCCGGGTAATGGTCTTCGTAGGCGCCGCTGCCGCTGGCCATGGCCCTGGGCGTGAAACCCAGTTCGAACATCGGCGTCACACCGGCATCGCGATATTCGTCGAAGATGCTGTCGAGGATCTTGAAATCGTAAACTGGCTTGCCGTTCGCGTCTTCGGAATAGACGTTGGTCGAACTCCATTTCAGCGCCGCCACGCCATCGCCTGAAGCAAGGAGGAAATGGGTGCGGATATTGACCGGCACCGGCGAAAGATCGCGCAATTCGCGCAGCAGCTTCCTGCCGTCCGGCATGGTGGTGAAATTGGCTTCGTCATAGCCGAACCAGGCATAGATGGGTTTGTAGGGGCCCGCCGTCTTCGCCAAGTCGACGGTGATGGAGACCGGTGCCTGCGCCGAAGCCGCGCCACCCAGGGCCAGCAGCGCCAATCCCAACAATGCCTTTTTCATCCGCCCCGCCTGTTTTATTACTCAGACAAAAGGCGTTATAGCCCCAGACCCCACATCAAACCAGGCATTTGGCGATGGCTGCCTCGTTCCAGGCAATGCCGGTGCCCGGCGCGGTGCTGGCCTGGGCAATGCCGTCCTTGGGCGTCAGCGGCTCGGCCAGCACGGGTGCGACCCAGTCCTGCCATTCCAGCAGCTGCGCGCCCTTGGTGACCGACAGCAGATGGGCACTGACTTCGGGGAAAAGATGGCTGGAAACCCGGATGCCATGGATTTCCGCCAGCGCCGCCGCCTTCATCCAGCCGGTGACGCCGCCGATCTTCATCACGTCCAGCATGATGCCGTCGGTGAAACCTTCGGCGATGGCTTTTTCAAAATCGGTGGGCGACCACATGTTCTCGCCAATCTGGATCGGTGTCGCAGCGGTGGCGGCAATGGCGGCATGGCCGGCGTAATCGTCGGCGGTGACCGGCTCCTCGATCCAGACCAGGTCCATTTCCTCGATCACCCGCTCGCGGGCAATGGCCGACGTCACATCCAGCGACTGGTTGTAGTCCACCAGCATCTTCAGATCCGCGCCGCCCGCTTTCTTCGCCGCCTTCAGCACGGCGAGGTCCTGCTTGGCGTCGCCATAGCCGATCTTGAACTTGACGGTGTCGAAGCCCAGCCTGCGCGAGGTCTCCGTATCCTTGATGGCAGCATCGAGACCGCCCATGCCGCAACTGTGATAGGTAGCAACCGTCCCTGGCTTGCCACCCAGCAGAGCCGCCAATGGCAGGCCCTGCGCCACTGCCAGCGCATCCCAGGCCGCCATGTCGATGCCCGCCGCGGCCATGCCGGTAAGACCTTGTGGCCCCAGCAGGCGCAACCGGCCTTGTATCTTCTTGGAGATTTCCAGCGGCGCCAGCGCGTCGCCGATAATCAGTTCGCCGAAGCTTTGCACCAGCGCGGCCACCGGCTTCAGCGCGAAGGCGGTGTAACAGAAAAGATAGGTGCGGCCGGTAACCCCGCCATCGGTTTGAAGATCGATCAGCACCAGCGGTGCCGAAGTCACCGTGCCCCCGGCGGTGGGATGCGGCGCCGAAAGCGGCACATTCACCGCCCGCGCCGTTACCTTGCTGATTTTCAGACCCGTCACATGCATCTCCCCTGCCCGCACCATGGCGCATCAAAGGGAAGAGCCATGATCGAGTCAAACCGTTCCGCGCTGCTCGGCGAGGTCGAAGATTTTCGCCATCGGCAGCCATTTCTGGCCCGGGGCAGCATGGGGCAGCGCTTTCTGGAAATTCCACATCAGCCCTTCCCACTGGTCATATTCCGGCGGGACGGCGCGGGCCCTGGGATAATCGTCGGCGACAGTGGCGATCATCACCATGCGGTCACCGCTGCGCCAGATTTCCATGCCTTCGACCCCTTGGGCGTGAATGTCGTCCACGATCACCGGCCAGACCCCACCGGGTCGATGGAAAGCCTCATATTCCGCGATTTTGGCGGCATCATCGACCAGGTCGAGGACAAAGCAGAGGCGGCGGCTCATTTCGGGGCTCTCTTTATATATCTGTTCCGCGGGGAACACGCTTTGCACTATAAAAGCCGTCTTCCTTGCTCGGAGCAATCATGGCGTCCTTCCTCACGCTGCATCCCACCGACAATGTCGTGGTGGCGGTGACCGACCTCAGCCCTGGCGATATCGTCGACGATGTCCGGATCACCCGCCGCATTCCGCGCGGCCACAAGGCGGCAGTGCGCCCCATCCCGAAGGATGCACCCGCCCTGAAGTTCGGCCAGATCATCGGCTTCGCCACCCAGGACATCGCGCCGGGCGACTGGGTACACGAACATAACATCGCCTTCCACAGCGTCGACCGCGATTACGAATTCGAGGTCGATGCCCGCGATCCCGCGCCGGCAACGCCGCCCGCCACCTTCCAGGGTTTCCGCCGCGCCAATGGCCGCGTCGGCACCCGCAACTATCTGGGCATCCTCACCAGCGTGAACTGCTCGGCGACGGTGGCACGTTTCATCGCCCGCGAAGTGGAGAAGCGCGGCCTGCTGGAAGATTATCCCGAGATCGACGGCGTCATCCCGCTGGTGCATGGCCATGGCTGCGGCATGGCCAGCAAGGGCGAAGGCTATGAAGTGCTGAAGCGCACCCAGTGGGGCTATGCCGCCAATCCCAACATGGGCGCGGTGCTGATGGTGGGCCTGGGCTGCGAAACCTTCCAGATCGGGCGCTGGAAACAGGCTTACAACATCGCCGAAGGCGACACTTTCCGCTCCCTCACCATTCAGGATTCCGGCGGCACCCAGAAAGCCATCGAGGCCGGCATCGCCGCCGTGCGCGACCTGTTGCCCGCCGCCGCCAAGGTGCGGCGCGAGACTGTGCCCGCCGCCGAACTGATACTGGCGCTGCAATGCGGCGGCAGCGACGGCTATTCCGGCATCACCGCCAACCCGGCGCTGGGCGCGGCGGTGGATTTGCTGGTGGCCCATGGCGGCACCGCCATCTTGTCGGAGACGCCGGAAATCTATGGCGCCGAGCACCTGCTCACCCGCCGCGCCAGCCCCGAGGTTGGCGCCAAGCTGATCGAGCGCATCCGCTGGTGGGAAGAATATACCCGCCGCAACGATGGCGACATGAACAACAACCCCTCGCCCGGCAATAAAGCGGGCGGGCTGACCACCATCCTGGAAAAATCGCTGGGTGCGGCGGCCAAGGGCGGCACGACCCGGCTGAAGGCGGTCTATGAGTATGCCCAGCCTGTCACGGCCAAGGGCTTCGTCTTCATGGACACGCCCGGCTATGACCCGGTTTCGGCGACCGGCCAGGTGGCGGGGGGCGCGAACATCCTGTGCTTCACCACCGGGCGCGGCTCGGCCTATGGCTGCAAGCCGACGCCGTCGATCAAGCTGGCGACCAACACGCCGGTCTATGAGCGCATGACCGGCGACATGGACATCAATTGCGGCGATGTGCTGGACGGCGTTTCCATCCAGGACAAGGGCCGGGAGATTTTCGAGACCATCCTGCGTGTGGCTTCCGGCGAACGCAGCAAGTCCGAGCAGCTGGGCTATGGCGACGCCGAATTCGTGCCCTGGCAGATCGGCGCCACCATGTAGCGCCAGCCTCCGTTTTCCGCTTAACTGGCGGACAATAAGAAACGCGGGGGAACACCATGAAGCTGCCGGTCGTCGAAAGACGCTATCTTGTCGCCTTCGCCCTGACCTCGACCCTGTTCTTCGCCTGGGGCCTGGCTTCGCAGTTCAATGACCTGCTGCTGCATCATTTCCAGAAGGCGCTGGACCTCACCCGCACCCAGGCTAGCCTGACCCAGTTCGCCTTCTATATCGGCTATTTCTGCGCGCCGCTGCCCGCAGCGATGATCATTCGCCGCATCGGCTACAAGAAGACGATCATCATCGGCCTGGCCTTCTATGCCATTGGCGCCTTCCTGTTCGTGCCGGCGGCGCATCTGCGGGTCTATGGCATTTTCCTGGCAGCGCTTTACATCATCGCCATCGGCGCGGGTTTCCTGGAAACCAGCGCCAACCCCTACATCGCCATCATGGGGGCGCCCGAAACCGCATCGCCCCGCCTGAACTTCGCCCAGGCCTTCAACGGTGTCGCCACCGTGGTGGGCCCGCTGGTCGGCGGCTATGTGATTTTCTCCGGCGTCGAATACACGCCGGCGCAGCAGGCGGCGATGGGACCGGCGGCGGTGGATGCCTGGCGCGCCGGCGAGGCCGCGGCGGTCGGGCCGCCCTATCTGGTGCTGGGCATCTTGATGGTTATCATCGCCAGCGCCATTGCGCTCACAAAATATCCGCCACTGCGCAGCGCGGTGAATCCGCAAGGGGCCGGCTCGCCTTTCGCCGTGCTGAAGAAGCCGCGCGTGCTGTATGCGGTAATCGCGCAATTCTTCTATTGCGGCGCCCAGGTCGGCATCTGGAGCATGCTGGTGGATTTCAGCCACGAAGCCGCCAACGTGCCGGAACGCATGGGCGCGCAGGTCTATCTCGAAGCGACCATGATCGCCTTCTGCGTCGGCCGCTTCTTCGGCGCCTGGCTGCAGCGTTTCCTCGATCCGGCCAGGATGCTGGTGCTCTATGCCGGCTGCAACATCGTGCTGTGCTGCCTGGCCGCGACGCTGGGCGGCTTTCCCAGCATCTATGCCATGGTCGCCACCAGCTTCTTTATGTCGATCATGTTCCCCACCATCTTCGCGCTGGGGCTGGAAAAGCTGGGGCACCAGACCGAGTTCGCCTCGTCCTTCATCGTGATGGCGATCTGCGGCGCCGGCGTGGTGCCGCCGGTGATGGCCTTCGCTGCCGATCATACGGGCGCGCTGCATTGGAGCCTGTTCTTCCCCGCCATCTGCTATCTGGTGGTGCTGAGCTTCGGCGTCATGGCGCCTAAGATGGGACATAAAGCAACGTGAGCTTGCCGCTTCGCCCCCTGGGCCGCACCGGCCTGACCGTCACCGAACTGGGTTTCGGCGGCGCACCGCTGGGCAACCTGTTCCGCCCGCTGCCCGACGCGCAGGCCCGCGCCACGCTGGCGGCGGCGAAAGCCGGCGGCTTCGGCTATTTCGACACCGCACCCTTTTATGGCTTCGGATTGTCGGAGCGGCGCATGGGCGACGCCTTGCGGAGCAGCGACTTCGTGATTTCCAGCAAGGTCGGCCGCTTGCTCGACCCGGTAACGGGACCGATCAGCGAACGCGTGGTGCGGCACGGCTATGCCACATCCATGCCGTTCGAGCCGGTGTTCGACTATTCCTATGACGCGGTAATGCGTTCCTATGCGGAAAGCCTGCAAAGGCTGGGACTGGCGCGCATCGACATACTCTACATTCACGACATCGGCCGCATGACGCATGGCGACGAAAATGCCTTCCATATGGCCGAACTCACGACCGGCGGCGGCCTGAAGGCGCTGGAGGAATTGCGCGCGACAGGCGCCATCACCGGCTTCGGCATGGGCGTCAATGAAGTGGCGGCCTGTCTGGAGGTGATGGACCATGCCAGGCTGGATGTGATCCTGCTGGCGGGCCGCTACACGCTGCTGGAACAGACGCCGCTGGACGATCTCTTTCCTCGTTGCGCGGCGGCCGGCACGGCCATCGTGGTGGGCGGCCCTTTCAATTCCGGTATTCTGGCGGTGGGTGTGAAGTCGGGTGCGGCTTCAACGTTCAACTATGAAGCTGCGCCGCGCGCCGTGATCGACAAGGTTGCTGCCATCGAGGCGGTATGCGACGCCCATGGCGTGCCCCTGCCCGCTGCGGCGTTGCAATTCCCGCTGGCGCATCCATTGGTCGCCAGTGTCATTCCCGGACTGGATTCGCCTGAACGGGTGGAGCAAGCCCTGGCGCTGCATCGCTATCCGATCCCGGCGGCGTTGTGGCAAGACCTGAAGGCGCGGAACCTGCTTCGCCAGGGCGCTCCGACACCATGATCATCGACGCCCATCAGCATTTCTGGAATCCGGCGCGCGGCGACTATGGCTGGCTGACGCCAGACCTGCCGATCCATCGTGTCTATGGTCCGGACGATCTCGCCCCGCTGATGTTGGCGGCGGGTGTCGATGCCAGCATCATCGTGCAAGCCGCGCCCACCGCCGCCGAGACCGACTATATGCTCGCCATCGCGCGGCGCACGCCGTCCGTGCTGGGCGTGGTGGGCTGGATCGACCTGGAAGCGCCCGATGCCGCCACACAGGTGCAAGCGCGCGCCGCCGAGCCGCTGTTCCTGGGCGTGCGGCCGATGCTGCAGGATATCGCGCAACCGGACTGGATATTGCGCCCGGAACTGGAGCCCGCCCTGCACGCCATCGCCGAAGCCGGGCTGGTGTTCGACGCGTTGGTGCTGTCGCATCAGGTGGACGTGGCGGAGGAGCTGGCGCGGCGATATCCCGACCTTTCCATCGTTCTCGACCACGGCGCCAAACCGAAGCTGGACAACAACGACGCCATGTCGACATGGCGCGACGACATGGCGAAGCTGGCGCGACGGCCCAACGTCAGCTGCAAGCTGTCCGGACTGCTGACGGAACTGCCGCCCGGCGCTGCTGTGGCGCATGTGAAAGGCGCGGTCGATACGCTGTTCGACCTGTTCGGTGCGGCGCGACTGCTCTGGGGCAGCGACTGGCCGGTGCTCACCTTGGCGGGCGATTACCAAGGCTGGTTCGCGCTGGCCCGTGATGCCATCGCCGCACGCCAGCCGGATGCCGTATCCACCATCTTCGGCGCGAATGCGCGGCGCATCTATCGCCCCAGCCGTCTGGTCCGCGTCTAAAAAAGTATCAAACCGGCTCTTTCGCCTTGGCGGCTTTTCTGGCCGTGGCAGCCTGGGCGCCCGGCCACCCGGCCAGCGCTATGGCCGCGACTTCGCGCAACTCCTTGGAGGTGGCGCCTGCCGCGGCCTGTACGCAAATGCCATTGGCAATGGCGCTGAGATAACGCGCCAGCGCGGCGGGATTGCTGGTGTTGGCCAGATCACCACTTTTGCGGGCCGCCTCGAAGCGCTCGCGCAGCATGGCTTCCTTTTCCGCCCGGTGACGGGCCAGGGCGTCGGGAATTTCGCTGCCGCCGCCACAGCTCAGACCACCCTGCAGCATCAGGCATCCGGGCGGGTTCTGGCCGCTGGTGTCAGCGGCGAAGTCGGCCACGCCATAGAGAAAGGCCTCTGCCACGCCTGCGGCATCCGGCGCGGCGAGCACCGCCTTCATGAAGTTTTCGCGACGCGCATCGTAGCGCGACAGCACAGCCTTGAAGAGACCCTCCTTGCTGCCGAAACAGGCATAAAGACTGGGCGAATTGATTCCCATGGCCTCGGTCAGGCTGGCAAGCGACGCCCCCTCATAGCCATGACGCCAAAAAATGGTCATGGCCCGGTCCAGGGCTTCATCCTTGCAAAAGGAACGGGGTCGGCCCGTTCGCATGGGGCGCTTCCTTTTTTGTATGGATCGACATATAAGTCCCTTGACGGGCCAAGTCCAGTCGCATATCTGTATCGAACGATACAGATATTGCGGGGCACCCATGACGCACATCGACATGTTCCAGACCAGCAAGTTCCTCAGCCGGAACCACCGTGCCGCCGGCGGCAAGCTGCGCCGCCAGCTGGCGGGGGCCGGCCTGTTCCTGGTCCTGGGCGGCGGTTATGCGCTGTATCACGCCAATGCCAAGCCGGCACCCGCGCCGGTGATGGCCGCCAGCCCGGTGGCGGTGCTGGCGCTGCAGGCCCAGACCGTGCGGCCTACCACCGATTTCTCTGGCCGCATCAATGCGGTGGATTACGCCGAGATCCGGCCGGAGGTTACGGGCCGCATCACCGAGATTCGCTTCAAGGACGGCCAGACCGTGAAAGCGGGCAACGTTCTTTTCGTGATTGATCCGCGCCCCTTCCAGGCCGCCGTCGCCAAGGCCGCGGCGGACCTGGCATCGGCCCGCACCAATGCCGACCTTGCCAAGGTCGATCTCACCCGCGCCGAGAATCTGCGCAAAGCCGGCGCCATCGCGCTGCAGGCCTATGACCAGGCCGCCAATGCCAGCGCCGTCGCCCAGGCCGCGATTCAGAGCGCCGCCGCCGTGCTGGCCCAGGCGCAGGTCGATGTCGATCACGCCTATGTGAAGGCGCCCATCACCGGCCGCATCAGCCGTGCCGAGATCACCCTGGGCAATCTGGTTGGCACGACGCCGACACCGCCCCTGCTCGCCTCCATCGTCTCGAATGATGGCGTCTACGCCGATTTCGACGTCGATGAGCAGACCTATCTGAGCAGCGTACGCAACCGCGAGCAGGCAATTCCGGTGGCATTGACGGTGCAGGGCGACAATCGCAGCTATCACGGCATGGTCGAAAGCTTCGACAACCACATCAATCCCGGTTCCGGCACCATCCGCGCCCGTGCCCGCTTCGCCAATGACGATGGCGCGCTGGTGCCCGGCATGTTCGTTTCGGTGCGAATGGGTGGGGCCGTGCTGAACGACGCCCTGCTGGTGCCGGACAGCGCCATCGGCAACGACCAGAGCAAGCGCTTCGTCTTCGTGGTCGGCAGCGGCGACAAGGCCGAATACCGCCTGGTGACCTTGGGCAGCGAAGTCGACGGCAAGCGCGTCGTCACGTCCGGCCTCAAGGCGGGCGACCAACTGATCCTCAACGGCCTGCAAAAACTGGCGCCCGGTGCGCCGGTGGCGCCGCAGCGCGTCGCGGGCAACTAGGCGACAACCATGAACCTCTCGAAGTTCTTCATCGACCGGCCCATTTTCGCCGGCGTGATTTCTGTCGTCATTTTCCTGGCGGGCCTGATCGCGATGACGCAGCTGCCGATCTCGGAATATCCCGAGGTCGTGCCGCCTTCGGTCGTGGTCACCGCCATGTTCCCCGGCGCCAATCCCCAGACCATCGCCGAGACCGTGGCGACGCCGCTGGAAGAGCAGATCAACGGCGCCGAAGGCATGCTCTATATGAGTTCCTCCGCCGCCAGCGACGGTACGCTGACCCTCACGGTCACCTTCAAGCTGGGTTCCGACCCAAACCTGGCGCAGCAGCTGGTGCAGAACCGCGTCAACCAGGCACTGCCGCGCCTGCCGGATGTGACGCGCGCACTGGGCGTCACCACCATCAAGAGTTCACCCGACCTGACCATGGTGGTGCATCTGCGCTCGCCCGGCGGGCGCTATGACATGCTCTATCTGCGCAATTACGCCGTGCTGAACGTCAAGGATCAGCTGGCCAAAATCGAAGGCGTGGGCAATGTGCAGCTGTTCGGCAGCGGCGACTATGCCATGCGGCTGTGGCTGAACCCGCAGAAGATCGCCGAACTGGGCCTCACCGCCGACGAGGTGGTGAATGCCGTGCGCGGCCAGAATGTGCAGGTGGCGGCCGGTGTCATCAACGGCCCGCCCTATGGCACTGCCGGCCAGCTGCAACTGCCCATCAATGTCGAAGGCCGCCTCAGCGACCCGGAGCAGTTCAGGCAGATCATCATCAAGAATGCCGGCGGCGTGGTGACGCGGCTGGGCGACGTCGCGCGGGTGGAAGTGGACGCCTCGCAATATGGGCTGCGCTCCCTGCTCAACAACGAGCAGGCCGTGGCCATCCCGATCTTCCAGGCCCCCGGCTCCAACGCCATTCAGATTTCCGATCATGTCCGCGCCACGATGGAGGAACTGAAGAAGAACTTCCCGCAAGGGGTGGATTACTCCATCGTCTATGACCCGACCGTGTTCGTGCGCGATTCCATCACGGCGGTAGTGCACACACTACTGGAAGCGGTGCTGCTGGTCGTGCTGGTGGTGATCCTGTTCCTGCAGACCTGGCGCGCTTCTATCATTCCGCTGCTGGCGGTGCCGGTTTCCATCGTCGGCACCTTCGGCGCCATGCTTTTGTTCGGCTTCTCCATCAACAATCTGTCATTGTTCGGGCTGGTGCTGGCCATCGGCATCGTGGTCGATGACGCCATTGTCGTGGTCGAGAATGTGGAACGCAATATCGAGGGCGGGCTGAACCCGCGCGATGCCACCCTCAAAGCGATGCGCGAAGTCACCGGCCCGATCATTGCCATCGCCCTGGTGCTGTGCGCCGTCTTCGTGCCCATCGCCTTCATCAGCGGCCTGACCGGCGAGTTCTACCGTCAGTTCGCGCTGACCATCGCCTTCTCCACCGTGATTTCCGCCTTCAACTCGCTGACCCTGTCGCCGGCGCTGGCGGCGCTGCTGCTGAAAAGCCATGACGCCCCCAAGGACTGGCTGGCACGGGGCATGGACAAGGTGTTCGGCCGCTTCTTCGCCGGCTTCAACCGGGTCTTCCACAATGGTTCGGAAAAATACGGCCAAGGCGTGGGTGGCATCCTGCAGCGCAAATCGGGCGCCGTCTTCGTCTATGGCGGCCTGCTGGCGGCCACGGTCTTCCTGTTCCAGCTGGTGCCGCCCGGCTTCGTGCCGTTGCAGGACAAGCAGTACCTGGTCAGCTTCGCCCAGTTGCCCCAGGGCGCCACCCTGGATAGCACCGAAAAGGTGATCCGCCAGATGTCGGCCATCGCCCTGAAAGACCCCGCGGTCGAAGGCGCTGTCGCTTTTCCTGGCCTGTCCATCAACGGCTTCATCAACAGCCCGTCGGCGGGCATCGTCTTCGAAACGCTCAAGCCTTTCGACCAGCGCGGGCCGAAGGATTCCGGCATGGCGGTGGCGCAGCGTCTGCAGGCGAAATTCGCCGCCATCCCCGAAGCCATCATCGCCATCTTCCCGCCACCGCCGGTGCAAGGGCTGGGCACCATTGGCGGCTTCAAGCTGCAGGTGGAAGATCGCACGGACCAGGGCGACGCCGTTCTGAATCAGGTGATGGGGCAGGTCGTGATGAAAGCGGCGAAGGATCCGGCGCTGCAAGGCGTCTTCTCGAACTTCTCCACCGGCGTGCCGCAATTGTTCGCGCACCTCGACCGCACCAAGGCACAGCAGCTGGGCGTCGATGTGCAGGATGTCTTCAGCACCATGCAGACCTATCTGGGTTCGGTCTATGTCAACGACTTCAATCGCTTTGGCCGCACCTATGAAGTCATCGCCCAGGCCGACACGCCCTTCCGCGCCAAGCCCGCCGATATCGCGCAGCTGAAAGTGCGCAACAATGCGGGCGAGATGGTGCCGCTGGGTTCGCTGGTGACGGTGAGCGAGACCACCGGTCCCGACACCGCCATGCGCTATAACGGCTTTCGCGCCGCCGACCTGAATGGCGGGCCCGCGCCCGGCTATTCCAGCGGCCAGGCCCAGGCGGCGATCACGAAGATCCTGGATGAAACGCTGCCCAAAGGCATGCGCTACGAATGGACCGACCTGACCTATCAGCAGATCCTGTCAGGCAACACTGCCCTGCTGGTCTTCCCGCTTTGCGTGCTGCTGGTCTTCCTGGTGCTGGCGGCCCAGTATGAAAGCCTGTTCCTGCCGCTGGCGATCATTCTCATCGTTCCGATGTGCCTGCTCAGTGCCGTCACCGGCGTCTGGCTGACCGGCGGCGACAACAACATTTTCACCCAGATCGGCCTGTTCGTGCTGATCGGCCTGGCCTGCAAGAACGCCATCCTGATCGTGGAATTCGCGCGCGAACTGGAAATCCAGGGCGGCGCCACGGTGGCGTCGGCGATCGAAGCGGCACGGCTGCGGCTGCGGCCCATCCTGATGACCAGCTTCGCCTTCATCATGGGCGTGGTGCCGCTGGTGGCCTCGTCCGGCGCCGGCTCGGAAATGCGCCATGCCATGGGCATCGCAGTCTTTTTCGGCATGCTGGGCGTGACCTTTTTCGGCCTGTTCCTGACGCCGGTCTTCTATGTCCTGCTGCGAGCGCTGGAAAAGCGCGTCACCGGCACCGAGAAAGTGCACCACCATGTCTGAGACTGCGGTGAATCTGCATCTTGTTGCCGGCTGGATCGCGAACGCATTGGCGCTACTGTTCGCGTCAGCCGCGCTTCTGCACCTGGCGGCGCCTGCCTTTTTGCTGCGCGGCTATCGGAACCGAGGCTATGGCCATGGCTTCCACTATGCCGTTGGCATCGCCTTAGGCCTGGCCGCCCTATTCCTGGCCATTGCCGAGACGCGCATCTGGGGCGGCATCCTGGGCGCCATGATCCTTTTCGTCACGACGACATCGCTGCTCAATCGCGAAAAGTATCTCTGCGCCGCCCCCATGATCCTGCTCATGATCGCGCTGGCGCCGGCCATGGCCTGAGCGCGATTCTTCACGACCGATCCGATGGGCGGCTTTATTTGCCGATGGCGATGATCGAGAAGGTGCCAGGGATGGCCGGGCCTCGTCCCCCACGTCCACGTCCCCCGGCAGGCGGCGGATTGGCGGGGGGCGGTGGTGGCCCAAATTCCGCGGTCATCACCAGAATCCGGTTGGTCTTGCTGTCCAGGGTCAGAGTCTTGGCGCCGGTCTTGGTCTGCACCGTCTGTTCGACCGCAAAGCTGGTGGGACTGCTTTCCTTGATGACAGTCAGGGTGCCATCGCCCTGGGAACTGAATGCTTCCATCGTGTTGGGATTGAAGGTCGCGCCATCAACCCCGGGACTGATTGGCAGGGTGGCGAGAATCTTGCCGGTATCGGAATTCAGGATCACCATGCTGGCGGGATTGCGGCACGCCACAAACAGGATGTGATTTTTGACGTCGAAGGCCAGGCCCGCCGGCGTCAGATCGGCAGCGCCCAGGTCATAACGTGCCGTAACCATCATGGTCCTCGCATCGACCGCCGCGACCTGCCCCTTGTCTTCGATATCAACATAGATATGTCCGGCGCCGTCGGTGACGGCCTGCTCCGGCGCACCACCCAAATCTATGGTTCCGACGATCGAACCATCAACGGCATTGATCACCGTCATGTTGGGGGCGCCATGGCTGAGGATATAGACCCGCTGGTTGAAAGGGTCGAACAGGATGCCGTCTGGCCCACCCTGCACATCGATGGTCTTGATGGTCGCCAGCGTCTTGGCGTCCCACATCACCACGGGCTTGCTGGTGGCAAAGCCATGGCCGGATTTCGGATCGACGACGGCGCCATGGGCGTTGAAGCCGGCGACTTCGCCGACGGGCTGCAGCGTATCCAGGTCATAGACAGAAATGCGAGGCGGCGGCGTTTGCCCGCTGCGGGGAATATAGAGGCGCCGTCCAGCGACATCCGCATAGATATAGTCGAAGCCGCCTTCGCCGCCCACAGTGGCTGTCTTGACGATATGGTATGGGCCGGTGGCCGGCGCCTGTTGCGCTTGGGCGGCGATCATGGTCAGCGCGGCGAAAGCCGCGCCCGCCAGCAATATCGAGCGCATGGCATATCTCCCTGAATTTCGGGGAATACTGCTCCTCTTCAGGCGCTGGCGCACCGGCGTAATCGGGCCGTTGGCAATTTGTATAGTGGCGCGCGTCCTGCGCCAGGCAAGCAAAAGACTGGGATTCCAGCCTTCACGGCGCGTCCATTACGCTCTCTTCAGCTTCCGGCGTACCGCCAAAGATGTGCGGGCGTCCCTGCAACTGTTCCAGAGAGGTATAGAGGCGCCAGCCTGGCTGTCGTGGCACCGGGGGAGAAAGCGCCCCGGCGATGCTGCAGCACCATCATGAACCGGGACGATTGGCCCTTGGTCGCCGACGAACCGGCCAGGCGCGCGCCCGCGTCGACCGGCTGACCCGCCATGCAATTGCGGACATTCAGGCGTGTGAGGATGGAAAGGCCGTTGGAGAATTGAAACGCAGCACGAAGAGGGCGCCTCCATCCGGATTGTTTTCCACGTGAATCGCGGCGTTATGAAGCTGAACAATGTGGCTGACAATGGCCAACCCAAGACCGGAGCCGGAGACAGGACTGCGTGAACCGCGCCAAAAGCGCTGAAACATCACCTTGCTGTCAGACGGCGGAATACCCGGGCCATGATCGCGCACGAAAATGCTGCCGTCGGAAACGACCCGGATTTCGACATCGGAACCTGCCGCGGTGAACTTGATGGCGTTATCCACCAGGTTGCGGACGGCACGGAAGATCAGCGCCGCATCGCCCTTCACCCAGACAGGATTGTCTTCGGTCACAAGCACGATGGCCTTGCCTCGCCGGATGGCAAATTCCGCCAGCATCCCCACTACCTCCTGGGTCACGGCATTTATGTCCGCCAGCGAGTCCGGTCCGATTGCGATGCCCTCGACTTCCGCCAGCTCCATCAACTGATCCACGACATGGCTCATGGCAGCCACATCCGTCTTGATGTCGGAAACGGCTTTCTGGTCCGGGAACATCTCCATGCGGGCGCGCAAAACCGCAAGCGGCGTCCGCAGTTCATGGGCGGCGTCAGCCGTGAATTCGCGCTGCACCTGAATGCCGCGCTCCAATCGCTCCAGCGCCTGATTCATCGCCTTGATCAACGGCAGCAATTCGCTGGGAACGCCGGCTTCGGGAAGCCGCCAATCGCTGCGCGCGGGGTCGATTTCGCTGGCGATGCGCGATGATTGCAGCACAGGACGCAGCGCCTGCCTGATGACCAGTATGTCCACGGCCAGAAGGAAAGACAGGATGGCGACCGTCAGCCAGCCTATGTGGGAAAGGAAGCTGGAGACGATGTCATCGAAGATCACATCGGGATGGGCGACATTCTGCGTGACCTTGATCCAGGCGGCATGGCCGGCAGCTTGATGCAGCACCGACAATGCGTACAACGCGTCGCCCTTTGCGGATGTTGAGCGCGTGATTCTGGCACTGGCGCGCGCGAACCGCGCGTCCGGCGAGGAGGCGAAAAGCACGGACTGGTGTTCATCCAGGATGGCGTATGACAAACCATCATAGCCATGAGCATACAGGGTCCGGAGGTCCTCTGGCAGCGATAGGTGCCAGCCTTCCGGTTCATGACTCAGATAACTGGCGATGATCTGCGCATGGCCGCGCAGGGTTCGGGCCTCGAACTGGTCGGCATACTGGTTCAACACGACATAATTCGCGACGGGCACCAGAATGGCGACGACCGCCACGGCGGCAATATGCAGCACGGCGATGCGAGACTGCAGCGAGGCAAGTCTGCGCCTCATCGCTTGGTCTCCGCCAATATGTAGCCTGCCCCTCTTACCGTGTGGACTTCCACCGTGGCGCCGGCCTGGAGCAGTTGTTTTCGCAGGCGATGGACGTATACCTCGATCGCATTCGATCGCAGGTCTCCCGAAAGTCCGAAAAGCTGATCTTCTGCCAGCCGTTTCGGCACGACCCTGCCGGGGCGCCGCATCAGCAGCTCCAGCAGCGATATTTCCCGGGCCGACAATGTTTGCGGAATGCCGCCAACGGTGGCTTGTCGTGCGCTCACATCGAGAGCGATGTTTCCGGCCTGCAGAACATCACCCACATACATGCCCGGGCGCCGCAGCAACGCCCGCATGCGGGCGATCAGCTCCTCGAAAGCGAACGGTTTGACGAGATAGTCATCGGCGCCGCTGCTCAGGCCGGAAACCTTGTCCGCGACCGTGCCGCGCGCCGTCAACATCAGGACGGGGGTGGTGTCGGCCCTTGCTCTGAGCCACGACACCAGCCCGCGGCCATCGCCATCGGGCAGGCCCAAATCCATGACCACGCCGGCATAGGAGTTAACGGCCAGCGCATCCATGGCTTCGGCCAGCAATCTGGCTCTGTCGGTATCGAAACCGGCAGCCTTCAATCCCTGCGCCAGCAGATCGGCAAGCTGATTGTTGTCTTCCACCACCAGCAGGCGCATCTGAAATCCATCCCGCCCTGTAAGCTTCCTGTAAGCCAACGGGGCTATACCGCTTCCGCGAACTCATACAGGGTATCTTATTGGAAAGGCAGCCCGCAAACGGCGCGCTCTCCCGCGGCAGCCAGATGCGTATTCTGGCGGTTTCCGGCTTGGCCATTGCCGTGGCGCTTGCGGTCACGCCGGCGATCCGCCAGAGCCTGCAGGCCCAACCAGCGGCGGAATTGCCGCGCATGACAACGGGGGAATGGCATCCCGATGCCCGGCAGTTGCAGGATATTGCGCTACGCCCGGCCACGCTGCGAAATTTCGCGGAACTGGTTACGGCAGAGGCGACCGTCGCGCCCGACGACGATACCTCCACGCAGGTCTTCTCCCCTTTTTCCGGCCAGGTCCTTGCCATAGCGGTGCGCGCCGGAGACCATGTCGAAAAGGGTCAAACCCTGATGACGGTCGCCGCCAACGAAGCGGTACAGGCGCAAAGCGACCTGTCTGCGGCGGCTGGCGCCTTGCTGTCGGCAACGGTGGCGGCCCACAACGCCGAAGAAAATGAGAAGCGGCAGCATGCCCTGTATGACGATGGCAGTGCAGCACTCAAGGATTGGCAGCAGGCGCAGGCCGATCAGGCTGCGACAGCCGCGGCACTGGGCGCCGCCGAAGCCAATCGCGCCGCCGCTGCCAACAAGCTGAGCATCTTGGGCTTTACCGCCCGCCAGATCGCGTCCATGCAAAAGAGAAAGCCCGGCGAACAGCTGCCTGCCGCGCCCGTGACGGCCCCGATTTCCGGCACGATTGTTCAACGGCTGGTGGGCCCGGGCCAATTTCTTCAGGCGGGCGCTTCCACGGCCGCTTTCACCGTCGGCGATCTTCGCCGCCTCTGGCTGGTGGCCAATGTCCGCGAGGACGATGCCCCGCAGATAAAGATCGGCCAGGCCGTACGGGTCACGGTCGCGGCGCTGCCCGGCAAGAGCTTCACCGCAGCCCTGACATGGGTGGCGCCAAGTCTGGACCCCACCACCCACCGCCTCCCGGTAAGGGCCGAGATCGTCAATCCCGGAGGACTGCTCAAACCCGGTATGTTCTCCAGCATGGAAATACACACGGGCAGCGACCGGAGGTCGCCGGCAGTGCCGGAAGCCGCACTGATCCGAGAGGGTGACAGCGCGCATATCTGGGTTTCATCGGAAGGTAGCTTGCTGCGCTTGCAACCTGTGGAGACGGGCCGCAGCCAGGATGGTTTTGTCGAAATTCTGCGCGGCCTCAAGGGCAATGAGCGCGTAGCCGTGGCCGGCGGCCTGTTTCTCGACAGCGAAACACGCGCCAACTGAAATGGGCCGCGTTATTCTCCTAGCCCTGCGCCAACGCGTTCTTGTGGTCGTCCTTCTGGTCACGTTTCTGGTGACCGGCGCTTTGCTGTTTTCGAAACTCAATATAGAGGCCTACCCCGATCCGGTGCCGCCGTCGGTGGAAATTGTCACGCAAAGCATCGGGCAATCGGCCGAGGAGATAGAACGGAACATCTCCATTCCGATCGAAGTGCAGATGGCGGGTATTCCGCATATCACCGCAATCCGTACCATTTCGCTTTTCGGCCTGTCCGACGTAAAAATCCAGTTTTCCTATGACTTCACCTATGACGAGGCGCAGCAATGGGTGATCAACCGCCTGTCGCAACTGCCCGCCCTCCCGAACGGGGCCCAGCCGCAGATTTCTCCCGTCAGCCCGATAGGGGAAATCTACCGTTATCGGGTGACGGGTCCACCCGGATATTCCTTGACCGACCTGAAGACCATTCAGGATTGGATTCTGCAGCGCCGCTTCAAGGCCGTGCCGGGCGTGATCGACGTGACCGGCTGGGGCGGCAAGACCAAGACCTACGAGGTTTCGGTCGATCAGAACCGGATGCTGCAATATGGCGTGACGATGCCGCAGCTGTTGCAGGCACTGGGCAACAGCAACATCAATGTCGGCGGACAGACGATCGACATCGGCCAGCAGACGGCGGTCGTGCGGGGCGTGGGCCTGATCCGCTCGGTCGATGATATCGGGAACGTCGTACTCTCGCAGAGCAAGGGCGCCGCGATTTTCATTCGAGACGTCGCGACGATATCCATAGGTCACCAGCCTCGCCTGGGCATCGCCGGACAGGACAATGACGACGACATCGTCGAGGGCATCGTACTGATGCGCCGGGGCGAGCAAAGCCTGCCGGCACTCAAGGCCGTAAAGGCGGAAATCCAGTCGATTAACGGGTCGGGCGTTTTGCCGCCGGGCGTCGCCATTACCCCCATCTATGACCGAAGCGACCTGATTGCCGTCACGACCAGGACCGTGCTGGAAAACATGCTGGTCGGCATGACGCTGATTTTCCTGGTTCAGTGGCTGTTTCTGGCCGACCTGCGCAGTGCCGTCATCGTCGCCGCA
>Ga0316232_1001430_pt1 | contig 28995 bp, 29 predicted proteins | sample TBHtaG_FD_206006 | JGI IMG/M metagenome (GOLD analysis project Ga0316232, IMG submission 206006) | Freshwater microbial communities from Trout Bog Lake, Wisconsin, USA - TBH18025_13 | ecosystem: Environmental > Aquatic > Freshwater > Lake > Hypolimnion/Profundal zone | place: USA: Wisconsin... | reverse complement strand
CTTTCCCAAGGAGAAAACCACCATGCAACGATCGATCAGCAAGACCCTCCGTACCCTGGCGCTGGCCGCCGGCACCATCCTGGGCACCCTTTCCGCCGCGGCCCCAAGGCAGACCGTCACCGTCGGCACCGAAGGGGTCTACGCGCCCTTCACCTTCCTGGACGAGAAAGGGGTCCTCACGGGCTATGACGTGGAAGTGGTCCAGGAGATCGCCAAGCGGGTGGACCTGGACGTCAAGTTCGTGCCCACGCCGTGGGACAGCATGTTCCTGGCCCTGGACGCCAAGAAGTTCGACCTGGTGGCCAACCAGATTTCCAAGAACCCCAAGCGCGCGGAGAAGTACAACTTCTCCAACGACTATCTGATCTCCGGGGCCCAGATCATCGTCCGCGGCGACCGTCCCGGCAGCTTCAGCAACGGCTACGCCGATCTGAAGGGGCTCAAGGTCGGCTCCGGAGTCGGCAGCAACTACACCAAGAACCTGGAGGAGTTCAACGACAAGAATGGCAAAGCCATCGACATCAAATACTACGATGGGAACCTGACCACCGTGCTGCAGGACATCGTGGCGGGCCGGCTGGATGCGACGGTGAACGATCGCCTGACCGTGGGCTACAACGCCAAGAAGCTCGGCACCAACGTCAAGGTGGTGGGCAAGCCCCTGGAGTTCGAGCCTTCCTTCTTCGTCTTCCGCAAGGACGCCCAGGGCGAAGCGCTGACCGCGCGGTTCAACCAGGGCCTAGCCGAGCTCAAGAAGGACGGCACCCTGGTCAAGCTGTCCCAGAAATGGTTCGGAGCGGACTTCACCAGGTAGCCCGGGACACCCCATGGTGCAGCTCTTCGACTTCCAGTTCTTCCTGTCGACCTTCCCGGATCTGGCCAGGGTCATCCCGGTCACCCTGAAGATCACCATCGTGGCCATGCTGGCCTCCCTGGCGACCGGCCTGGCCGTGGCCCTGGTGCGGATCTACAAGGTGCCCGGGCTGCGCCAGCTGGCGGCGGTCTACGTCTCTTTCGCCCGGGGCACGCCCATGCTGGTGCAGATCTACCTGTCCTACTACGGTATCCCGCTGGTCGTGCAGTTCCTGCGGGACAAGTACGGCTGGAACCTGGACGTCAGCCAGATCCCGGCCATCGTCTTCATCTATTTCGCCTTCACTTTCAACGTCGCGGCCTACCTGTCCGAGACGATCCGCGCCGCCATCCTGGCCATCGACAAGGGCCAGATGGAAGCCGCCCTCTCGGTGGGCATGTCCTCCCTGCAGGGCCTGCGCCGGATCGTGCTGCCCCAGGCCCTGGCGGTGGCCCTGCCCAGTTTCGGCAACACGGTCATCGCCCTGGTCAAGGACACCTCGCTGGCGTTCATGATCTCGGTGGTGGAGATGATGGGCGAGGCCAAGATCCTGGGCGCGCGCGGGCTGCGCTTCTTCGAAGTCTATGTGGCGGTGGCGCTGGTCTACTGGGGCATCTGCATCATCATCGAGCGCCTGGTGGCGGTCGGGGAGAAGCGGGTGCGGCGGTTCGAAGGGCTTTCCGCGGTGAGGCCGTCATGATCAAGCTGAACAACATCTGGAAAGCCTTCCACCACAACCAGGTGCTCCAGGGCATCGACCTGGAGGTCAGGAAAGGCGAAGTGGTGGTCCTGCTGGGACCCAGCGGTTCCGGCAAGTCCACCCTGCTGCGCTGCATCAACTACCTGGAGCGGGCGGACCGGGGCACCATCCGGGTCGGCGACCTCGAGGTCGACACCGCCCAGGTCCGCAAACCCCAGATCGCGGCCCTGCGCCGCAAGACCACGATGGTCTTCCAGAACTACAACCTGTTCCGCAACAAGACCGCCATCGAGAACGTGATGGAGGGGCTGGTGGTCGTGCTGGGCCTCCCGGCGCAGGTGGCGCGCGAACGGAGCGCGGCCTGCCTCGGGAAGGTCGGGCTGGGCGACCGCTTCAACCACTTCCCCTCCCAGCTTTCCGGCGGGCAGCAGCAGCGGGTGGGCATCGCCCGGGCCATGGCCATGGATCCGGAGGTGATCCTGTTCGACGAGCCCACCTCCTCGCTGGATCCCGAAGTGGTGGGCGGCGTGCTGGACGTCATGAAGGGCCTGGCCCGGGACGGCATGACCATGATCGTCGTGACCCACGAGATGGCCTTCGCCCGGGAGGTGGCCAACCACGTCGCCTTCATGGACGGCGGTGTGGTCGTGGAGGAGGGCACGCCGGCCCAGGTGTTCGAGCAGACCCGCGAGCCGCGGACCCGGATGTTCCTGCAGCGGGTGCGGCGCGATCCGGCTCTCACGGAGGTGGGGTGATGAATGAGGAAAAGGCGTTGTTCGATATCGGCGGGTTGCTCAGCCACCAGCCTGCTTTGCCCCGACGCCCTGTCACAGGCCGGCCGCTCTTAGATGAAATATTCCGTGGGCGTGGGACGGGCTAGGAGATTCTTGGCCAAAGCCACATATTGGCTCGCCCCAGCGAGCGCTTCGGCCAGATCCAGGTGCTCTTCTCCGGTGTGGGCCACCCGGATGGAGCCCGGCCCAGTCATGACGATGAAGCGGTTCCGGGCCAGGTTGCGCAGGGTATGGGCGTCCGAGCCGAACGGCACCTGGGCCATGGGGAACCCCTCCAGCGTGGGGAAGTACTCCGGATCCCGTTCGAAGACCACGTCCACTTCCCCCGATTCCGGCCGAAGCCGGATGACATCCTGCCTGAAGGTGGTGCCGGGCACGGTTCGCGCGAACAGGGAGGCTTCGCCTTCATCGGGGACGATGTTGATGGCCCGGCCGGCCCTGAGGGTGCCCAGGTTCCAGACCTCCGGACCCAGGCGGGAGTCCATGGGCAAAGGCAGCGCCCGGATGGCGGAGATCCAGTCCAGGAGGGGGAAGGCGGCGTTGACGCCCTCCTCCGGGGTGCCGCTGTGGGCGGCCTTGCCGTGGCACCTCAGGCGCAGGTGCAGGGAGCCCTTCTGGCCGGTGGCGAGCGTGTTCCCGGTGGGCTCGCCGTTGATGACCGCTTCCACTTCCGGGAGCCGGTCCTTCAGTTCGAGGGCCAGGCGCGCGCCCAGGCTGTCCGTCTCTTCCCCCACCACGCCCAGGAAGGCGACATCCCGCTGGCCGCCTGCGAGGAGCGCCCGGAGCGCCTCGGCCATGGTCGCCAGGATGCCCTTGGCGTCGCAGGTGCCGCGCCCCCAGAGGCGGCTCCCTTCGCGCCTCGGCGCGAGGAAGGGAGGCACCGTGTCCATGTGGGTGGAGAACAGCACCCGGGGCTTGCCCCATCGGGCCAGGAGGTTGCTGCGCCCGCCTTCCACCGGCTGGAGCTGCACCTGGGCCCCGAGCTCGGCGAACAGCTCGAGCAGAGGCGGCAGCATGTGCGCTTCCTGGCCGGTGGTGCTGTCCACCGCGCACAGCTTCAGCGCGCACTGGGCAATCCGCTCCGGATCGAGGGTGGACATGGCTGCCGGATCAGATGGCGTAGTTCATGGAAGGCTGGGTTTCCTTGTCCCGCTGGCGCTCCAGCAGCGTCGCCAGGGAGATGCCCTGGTAGAGCTGGGTGAGCGCCTGGCTGCCCTGGGCCCAGAGTTCCTGCAGGGCGCAGAGTTCGGGATTATTGCAGCATGGCCCTCCGGTGGCGCAGTCCGCCAGGTTCAGGGGGCCTTCCAGCGCCTCGAGGATCGAAAGGACGCTGATCTCCGAGGGGTGGCGCGCCAGGGTGTAGCCGCCGCGCGCGCCGCGCACCGCCATGACCAGGCCGGACTTGCGCAGCGGCACCATCAGCTGCTCGAGGTAGGTGCCGGGCAGCCCCTCGCGCTCGACGATGTCCTTGAGGAAGGTCGAGCCCTGGCCGTGGGTCCTGGCCAGGGACAGCATGGCGCGCATTCCATAGATGGCACGGGAAGAGAATTTCATGGTGATGTCTCCGGGGCGGCACCCGTCACCATCATAGCCATTTCTTATCAAATTACTTGGTAAACCCTTCCCGTCAGCTCCCATCCTCCCGGGTGGCCGCCTCCAGGAGGAACAGGAAGCTCCGGTAGAGCTGGCCCGTGGCCCGGGTCACCCCGATCTCGCAGGTCCGGCTGCTGGAATAGTGGCCGTCGCAGTGCGCGGTCGCCACCTCCGACGCTTCAAGGCGGGTGGCGCTGGCGGTGAGTTCGGGGAACAGGAAGCCGCGGTCCCCGGCGAAGCCGCAGCAGCCGGCGTCCCGGGGGACCAGGACGGCTTCGGCGCAGGCCGCGGCGATCGCCTCCAGTTTGGGGGTGAGGCCCATTTTGGTGAGGGAGCAGACCGGGTGCAGGGCCACGCTGCCGGTGCGGCGCCGCACGGTGAGTTTCGGCAGCAGGCAGTCGTGGGCGAACTCCACCGGGTCGAGGATGCGCAGCCGGTCGAAGCGGACCTGGTTCTCCGGGGTCAGGTAGGGCCGGGCTTCCTTCAGGCCGTGGGCGCAGGGGGAAGTGTCCATCACCACCGGCAGCCGGCCTTCCCTGCTCCAGGTCCAGAAGCGCTCGATGGCCTGGTTCACCGCGGTCCGGTGGGCCTGGGCATAACCCTTGGAAGAGAAAGGCACGCCGCAGCAGACCCCTTCGGTTCCCCGGGGGATGTGCAGCGGCACCCCGGCGCGGGCGGCCAGGGTCACCAGCACCTCGGGCAGGCTGGGGGTCGCGGGCTCGCCCGGCAGGGCCCCCAGCACGCGGGAGATGCAGGCGGGGAAATACACGGCCTGCGCGTCTTCGGCGCTGGTGGGCGGCAGCCGCCGGGCGGCCAGGGGCATCTCCGCGGACCACTGGGGGGTGGCCTGGCGGGCCGCGGCCCGGAGCAGGCGGGTGACGCCGGCCATGGCCCCGGCGCCGAACAGGCGCTGGACCAGGTGGCCGGAGCGCAGGCCCAGCCGGAGCGCCGGCTCCAGCGCGGCGAAATGCCGCTGGACCAACCCGGCCAGACGATGGGCCTGGGCGGAATGGCTCTGCCGGCGCAGGCGCTTGACCAGGGCCCCGGTGTCGATGGCCACGGGGCAGGTGGTGGCGCAGAGACCGTCCGCGGCGCAGGTGTCCATGGCCAGGTACTGGAAATCCCCGCGCAGTTCGCCCAGGGTCCCGGGGTCCTCGCCGGTGGCTTCCAGCCGCGCCATCTCGCGGCGCAGGACGATGCGCTGGCGGGGCGTGAGGGTCAGCTCACGGCTGGGGCAGCGGTTTTCGCAGAAGCCGCACTCGATGCATTTGTCCACTTCCTCTTCCACCGGGGGCATGCGCTTGAGGTTGGTCACGTGGCAGCGGGGGTCGGCATTGAGGATCACCCCCGGATTGAGCAGGCGCCCGGGGTCCACCAGGTCCTTGACCGCCTTGGCCTCCGGGCCCCACTCGGTCTCCAGGAACGGCGCCATGTTCCGGCCGGTGCCGTGTTCCCCCTTCAGGCTGCCGTCGTATTTCCGCACCACCAGGTCCACCACGTCCTCCATGAACCGGGCGTACTGGTCCACCGCGGCCGGGTTGCTCAGGGACTGGGTGAGGACGAAATGCATGTTCCCTTCCTTGGCGTGGCCATGGATGATGCCGTCGTGGTAGCCGTGCCGGACGAACAGGGCGGCGAGGTCCATCACCGCGTCGGCCAGGACCGGCAGGGGGAACACCAGGTCCTCGGCGATGACCGAGGTGCCCCGGGCCCGGCACGAGCCGACGGTGGGCAGGGCGCCCTGGCGGATCTTCCAGAGGCGGGCCTGCTCCTGCGGGTCATGGGTGAAGGCCGCGGGCTCCAGCAGGGCGAGGCCCACGCAGGCCGCCAGGGCCTTGCGCTCCAGTTCCAGCCGGTCCGAGCCGGCCACGTCCTGGAACTCCACCAGCAGGGCCGCGGCGCCGCCGGGCAGGGTCCTGATGTTCCCGGGGATGCCCGGCTGGTTCTCCATGGCGCGCAGGGTGGCGCGATCCATCAGCTCCAGCGCCGCCGCGCCGGCGTCGCGCAGGGGGATGATCGCTTCGCAGGCGGCGCGGAGGTCGCCGAACAGCTGGAAGCCGGTGACCTTCACCGGCAGGTCCGGCACGGTGCGCAGCACCGCTTCCGAGATGAAGGCCAGGGTCCCCTCGGAGCCCACCAGCAGGTTGCGGAAGATGTCCACCGGCCGCTCGAAGTCCAGGAAGGCGTTGAGCGAATAGCCCATGGTGTTCTTCATGCGGTACTTGGCGCGGATCCGGCCACTCAGGGCGGCGTTGCCCTCCAGCTCGGCCTTCAGGTCCAGCAGTCCCTGGGCCAGGGCCGGCTCCTGGGCGCGGAACGCCTGGTCGGCGTCGGCGGCGGCGGTGTCGATGACGGTGCCGGAGGGCAGGGTGAAGGTGAGCGACTCCAGGGTGTGGTACGAGTTCTGGGTGACCCCGCAGCACATGCCGCTGGCGTTGTTGCTGAGGATGCCGCCCACGGTGGCGGTGCTGATGGAGGCCGGGTCCGGGCCGAACTTGGTGGAGTACGGGCGCAGCGCCAGGTTCACGTGGGCGCCGATCACCCCCGGCTGGACCTTGACCCGGGCGCCGCCGTCCAGCACCTGGATGCCCCGCCAATGGCGGGCCACTTCCACCAGGATGCCGTCGCTGATGGCCTGGCCGGACAGGCTGGTGCCGGCGGCCCGGAAGGTGATGGGGATCCCGGCCGCGCGGCTGAAGCGGAACAGCGCCTGGACTTCAGCCACGCTGCCGGCGAACACCACCGCGCGCGGCACCAGCCGGTAGAAACCCGCGTCCGAAGACCACGCCACCCGCTCCGCGGTCCGGTGCAGGACCTGTCCTGCCCCCACGATGGCTTCCAGCGATTGGCGCAGGCTATCCGGTGCGTTCATTACGAATTATGTACAGGATTTGACATGTGAAGTTCAATCATGTAATTTGATAAGAAATATAAGGAGCATGGCCATGGCCGCACGAACCCTTTGCCGAATGACCCTGGCCGCCCTGTTCCTGGGTCTGTTCTCGGCCACCGGACTGCAGGCCCAGGCCGGCAAGACCCTGACCTTCGGCTTCGTGCCCGGTCCCTATTCGGAGCTGTTCAAGACCGCGGTGCAGCCCGCGCTGGTGAAGAAGGGCTACCGGATCCAGGTCCGCGAATTCAGCGACTACGTGCAGCCGGACCTGGCCCTGGCCAACGGTGGACTCGACGCCAACCTGTTCCAGCATTCGCTCTACCTGGCCCAGTTCGCCAAGGACCACAACCTCAGGCTGGCGCCGGTCATCAGCGTGCCCACCGCCGGCCAGGGGCTCTATTCCCACAAGATCAAGTCGCTCGATCAGCTGAAGAAGGGCGACGTGGTCACCCTGTCCAACGATTCCACCAACCTGGCCCGGACCCTGCGCTTCCTGACCAAGCTCGGCCTCATCACCTTCAAGCCGGGCATCAGCCCCACCACCGCCAGCGAGAAGGACATCGACCAGAACCCCCGGGGGCTGGTGTTCAAGCTGCTGGAGGCGGCCCAGCTGCCGCGCACCCTGGACAGCGCGACGGCCTCCGTGGTCAACGGCAATTTCGCCATCGCCGCCGGAATGAATCTTCATGACGCCATCAAGGTGGAGGAGCTGGACGAGAACACCAAGAATGTGTTCGCGGTGCGGGCCGAGGACCTGGACAAGCCGTGGGTGAAGGACCTGAAGGAGATCGTGCAGTCCAGGGAGTTCGCCGCCGCCATCGACGACCCGAAGTCCACGTTCAGATCGTTCCAGAAGCCCCAGTGGCTGGTGGACAAGCTCAAGGCCAAGAAATAACCAAAGGCGGGAACCCGTGCTCGAATTGAAAGCCATCTCAGTGGCCTTCCCGTCTGCCGGCGGGGCGGAGGCCGGCATCCAGGCCGTGCGCGATGCCAGCCTGACCGTGCAGCGGGGCGAAGTGTTCGGCATCGTCGGTTCCAGCGGGGCCGGCAAGAGCACGCTGCTGCGGTGCATCAACCTGCTGGAGCGCCCGCGCTCGGGGCAGGTCCTGCTGGGCGGCACCGACCTGACCCTCCTGCCGCCACGGGAGCTGCGCCTCGAGCGCCAGCGGATCGGCATGATCTTCCAGCATTTCAATCTGATGCACACCCGGACCGTTTGGGACAACGCCGCCTTCGCGCTCAAAGTCGCGGGCCGCTCCCGCGCCGAGATCCGCCGGCGGGTTCCCGAGATCCTGGCCCTGGTCGGGCTTTCCGACAAGGCCAAAGCCTACCCGGACCAGCTCTCCGGCGGCCAGAAACAGCGGGTGGGCATCGCCCGGGCCCTGGCCAACCATCCCGACCTGCTGCTCTGCGACGAGCCCACCTCGGCCCTCGACCTGGAGACCTCGGCCTCCATCCTGGGCCTGCTCAAGGAGATCAACCAGAAGCTCGGGCTTACGATCGTCATCATCTCCCACGAGATGGCGGTGATCAAGGCGGTCTGCGACCGGGTGGCGGTCATGGACAACGGCCGCATCGTCGAGCAGGGCGCGGTCTACGACATCTTCGCCCGGCCCGGCCACCCCTTCACCCGCGAGCTGGTGGAGCGCACCTTCAACCTGGACCTGCCCGAGCGGCATCTCAACGCCATCAACGGGACCCTGCTGAAGATCCTCTTCCTGGGCGACAAGGCGGAGACTCCGGTGCTGTTCGAGGCCGCCTGGCGCCACGGCGTGGCGGTCAACATCCTGCACGGCAAGATCGAGTACATCGGCGACCGGGCCATCGGCCTCCTGGTGGTGTCCCTGACCGGGGCCGCCGCGCAGGTGGGCGAGGCGGTCGCCTTCATCCGCGCCAACACCGAACGCGTGGAGGTGCTCCATGGCTGACCTGCCGGGCCTGCTGCCGGACCTGCTCAACGCCTTCAAGGAAACCTTCCTGATGCTCGGGGTCAGCACCGGGTTCGCCGTGGCCTTCGGCGTGCCGCTGGGGTTCTTCCTGTTCATCACCCAGCGCCGGCTGTTCTGGGAAAACCGGGCGGCCAACCTGATCGGCAACTTCCTGATCAACCTCATCCGCTCGGTGCCGTTCGTGATCCTGCTGGTCCTGCTGTTGCCGCTGACCCAGCTGCTGCTCAAGACCACCATCGGGCCGCAGGCGGCCTCGGTGCCGCTGTCGGTGGCGGCCATCGCCTTCTACGCGCGGCTGGTCCAGGGCTCGCTCTGCGAAGTGGATCCCGGGGTCATCGAGGCGGCCCAGGCGTTCGGCGCCCCGCCCTTCATGATCATCCGCGGCGTCCTGTTCAGGGAGGCCCTGCCGGGGCTGCTGCGCGGCCTGACGGTGACCATCATCAGCCTGGTGGGCTATTCCGCCATGGCCGGGATCGTCGGCGGCGGCGGGATCGGCGATCTGGCGATCCGGTTCGGCTACTACCGCTACCAGACCGGGGTCATGGTCGTCACCGTGATCGCCCTGGTGATCCTGGTCCAGGTGATCCAGGTGCTGGGCGACTACCTCGCCCGGCGGGCCGACATCAAGGCCAAGTGACGCCGCGCGCCTTTTCCCTAAGCCCCAGCAGGCGCTGGCCCTTCCCCCTGCGAACGGCGGCGGCCGCGACGAGGACATGGACCCAACAAACATGGCCGGACTTCCTCAGTACCTATTCCGGAGGGAGGCCACCGAGCGTCTCCATGAGGCGTTCTGTGGTGGCCCAGCGGGAAGGGTCGCTAGACTTCGCCCAGGAGGTCCAGGACCGGTGCGCATCGCCAACCCCATCTACGACGTGGTGTTCAAGTACCTGCTCGACGATGAGAAGGTGGCCCGGCTCCTGCTATCCGCCTTGATGGGCAAGGAGGTGCTCGAACTGCAGTTCCGCCCCACCGAAGTGCATCATGAGGCGGCCCGGCCGGACGGCACCCAGCTCCTGGTGCTGCGGATGGATTTCGCCGCCACGGTGCGGCTGGAGGACGGCGGCCGCAAGCTGGTCCTGATCGAGATCCAGAAGGCCCGCAGCGCCTGGGACGTGCAGCGGTTCCGGCGCTATCTGGGCTCCAATTATGCCAGCCCGGAGAACGTCTACCTGGACCCGGACGGGAAGCAGCAGGCGTTGCCGATCGTGACCATCTACTTCCTGGGCCAGGGCCTGGAGTGCGTGGATGTGCCGGTGTTAAAAATCAATCGGCACTACCTGGACTTGGCCACCGGCGACGAGGTGCGAATCACCGACCCTTTCGTGGAGGCGCTTACCCACGATTCCATCGTGGTCCAGATCAACCGCCTCAAGAATCGCCGGCGGACCGAGCTGGAACGGCTGCTGGAGGTGTTCGACCAGGGCCTGGCATCCCGATCGGATCCGCACCTGCTGGACATCCTGGAAGAGAATTTCCCGGAGCACCACCGGTCAGTGCTGCGCCGGCTGATGCGGGCCGGGGCCGAGCAGGAGGTCCGGGACAGCATGGACGTGGAGGATGACATCATGACCGCCTTCCAGGACCAGGCGCGGGAGTCCGCGGATCTGCGTCAGGCCCTGGTCGAGAAGGACAAGGTGATTGAAAAGAAGGAACTGGCCCTCGAGGAGAAGGATCAGGTGATTGGAAAGATGGACCAGGTGATCGAAGAGAAGGACCGTCTGATTGCCGAACTGAAAAGGCGACTATCCCGCTCCTCATAGCCATCCATTAATATTATATAGTCAGCCTCGAAGTGGAAACTACTTCACCGCCTGCGATCCCATCAAGAACGCTCAAGGTGAAACCGTCGGCGCCAAGGCCCGGGAGATCCAGGTATGCGAAACCAGGGCCCAGGGCACGGTCGAGGCGGTTGGGTAATTCATAACCTGACCCGCTTTACCACTACGACATTCCCAGGATCCCCCACCTGCCGGGTGAGCCCTTCCAGGAAGGAGGCAAAGGATTACCTTTTCCGGTAACGGGCAGGTCATGCTGCCCGGCCGAAAGGACAAACCATGGGCATGCTGGTGGCCGCCGCGCGGGAGAGAACCCCATGACAGGCCAACGCTTAAGGGTCGGCATCGTCGGGTTGCAGCCGGGACGGAGCTGGGCGGCGCACGCCCATATCCCTGCGCTGCGGGCCCTGTCCGGGAGCTACGAGATCGTCGGCGTTGCCAACACGAGCTTGGCCAGCGCCCGGAAGGCCGCTGCCGCGGCCGGGCTGCCGCGGGGCTTCGCCGGCATCGCCGAACTGGTCGCGGCACCGGAAGTCGACATCGTCGCCGTCACGGTGAAGGTGCCCGCGCACCTGGAGGTCGTCAAGGCGGCGATCGGAGCGGGCAAGCACGTCTATTGCGAATGGCCGCTTGGCAATGGGCTGGCCGAGGCCGAGGAACTCGCGGCGCTTGCCCGGGCCAAGGGGGTGCTGGGGGTGGTCGGAACCCAGGCCCGCCTCGCGCCCGAAATCGAGTATCTGGGCCATCTGGTTGCCGACGGCTTCGTCGGCGAGGTGCTGTCGACCACCCTGGTGGCGCGGGGCGGCGGGTGGGGCGGCACCATCGCCGACAAGAAGGTCAGCGCCTACCTGCTGGATCGCGCCAACCGCGCCACCATGCTGACCATTCCGGTGGGGCATGCGCTGGCGGCGCTCCGGGACGTGCTCGGCGAGGTCGCGGAGGTGTCTGCGGTCCTGGCCACCCGGCGGACCTCGGCGCTCGCCGCCGATACCGGGGAGACCCTGCCGGTATCCGCCCCGGACCAGGTGCTGGTCAGCGGGGTCCTCGCCAGCGGCGCGCCCCTCTCCCTCCATTACCGGGGCGGCTCAGCCCGGGACGGCGACGGCCTGCTTTGGGAGATCAACGGCACGGAAGGCGATATCCGGGTATCGGGTCCCTCCGGCCACGTGCAGATGGTGCAGCTTCGCCTCCATGGCGCGCAGAGCGGGGATAAGGCCTTCCGGCCGCTCGAGGTTCCCGCCTCATACCGTTCCGGCTGGCCTCCGGATGTCGTCCCGGGCAACGTGGCCCGTCTCTACGCCAGGATGGCCCGGGATCTGCGGGACGGCACCCACACCGCGCCGGACTTCGAGGACGCGGTCGCCGTGCATCGGGTCATCGCCGCGATCGAGAGGGCAGCCGAAAGCGGGAGGCGCACCACGGTCTAGGGACTTTATCGAGCGTGGACCTTTCATCCAATCCATGGGGACCGATGCTTGGAATGGGCCAAATGGCCCCGGGAGTTCCCATGATCCGCTTCGCCCCGCACCACCGGCCGGAACTGGAGGCGATCCGCCGGCTCTACGCGGCCGCCCCGCTGCGCCGGCCCATCCAGGATCCGGACCGGATCCGGCGCATGTTCGACGGCGCCAACGTGATCCACAGCGCCTGGGAGGGGGCACGGCTGGTGGGTGTGCTGCGGGGCTGGACCGACGGCGCCTACGACGGCTACGTCTGCGACCTGGCCGTGCACCCGGACTGCCAGAAGGCGGGAATCGGCGCGGGCCTGCTCGCGCTGCTTCCCGCGGAGTTCCCGGAGGTGCGCTGGGTGCTTCTGTCCGCGCCCCTGGCCCGGGACTACTACGCCAAGGTGGGCTGGGAGGCGCTGGACAACGCCTGGAGCCTGGCCCGGGAAGGCGACCCGATGCCGAGCTACGAGGACTTCCGGACCCGCTTCGCCGACCTCGCCGCGCGGGCCTGAGCGTCCGGGATGGTAAAGTCGTCCCAGGGAGCAGCGATGAAGACAGTGGCCCAGGGCGCGGTGGTGGTGCTGATGCGGGATGCGGTGAGGGGCGCGCCCATCGCCGGCCAGACCGTGGCGATCCACAAGGCCGGAGTCCAGGCGGTCATCGGCATCGACGGGCATACCAGCTTCTGGGACGAACTGGTGGAGGTCCACTGGGCGGGATCGCACCGGCAGCAGCTGGACCAGGTCGACCACGTGGAGATCCGGGACGTGGACGGCAACATCCTGGAATCCCTGCCGGTCAACGGGACCCGGGTTTCCTATGAGAAGGACGGGGAGACGGTGTTCTTCCTCACCGACGTGGAATGATCAGGGCCGCTCGTTCCAGACCTTGAGCAGCTCGGCGCTGCCCTGGGAGCGGATCCCGTTCTCGTTCAGCAACTCGTTGGTCGAATCGAGCAGCGCCCGGCGGTGGAAGACCAGATCCTCCCCTTCGATGTTGGCGCAGTGGATGACGATGAACTCGTCCTGGGCGTCCCGGAGCACGCCGACCAGATGGCGCAGGTTCCGGATGGCGATGCCGTTGACGCTCGCCACCACGTTGCCCTGCGGGTTGGAGTAGCCGCGCGCCAGCTTGTGCGGCAGGAACGGCGAGCAGATCACCACCAGTTCCTCGCCGGGGAAGGCGGGCGCATCCAGCAGGCGCTTGAGCATGGGGCTGCTGGCCACGGCCGGCTGGAGGCCGCCCCGGCTGAGCATGCCGAAGAACTGGCGCGAGGCCGCGGAAAACACCAGCGGACCGCAGACGAAATAGGCCGGGTAGGCGCCGCGCAGGTCGGGCACCATCACCGGGCGGTCGTAGGCGACCGGAACCTCGAGATTCAGCGGCTTCCCGGCCCGCACGACCTTCAGCCGGACCTTGCCGTCCTTGGCGAGGTGCTGCACCTCGTAGCGGAAATTGACCCGGAGCTGCGACCGCAGCTTGATCATGCCCTGGTCGTCCACCGGATGCTCGCCGATGGCCGTGATGACGTCCCAGACCTTGAGCGGGCTGGTCTCGCCGTAGGGCGTGTGCACCACCACCCCCTGCACCGACTTGTCCAGCTTCAGGTAGGCGCGCAGGGCCGGGTTCTCCAGGGTCGGCAGATCGTCGTACAGGGCGGGCTTGACGCCGGCCGCGCCGTGGGCCGCCGCGTCCAGGAACAGGTCGATCTCCTCGTTCGGGATGACGTAGCCGATGCCCTGGGCCATGCCGATGTGGCTGAACACCAGGCCCGCCATCCGGCCGTTCACCACCGCCGGGCCCCCGCTGTTGCCGGGATTGATGGCCGCGTCCACCTGGATGCGCAGGCCCGAGACCGGGAAATTGTAGCTGGTGAATTCGATGCGGGAGATGATGCCCTTGGTGATGGAAAGGTTGGAGCCGCCCATGGGGTAGCCGTAGGCCAGCACCTCGTCCTTCACGCCGGGGAGCGCCGGGTCCCGGGGCAGGGGCTGCCGGCCGTCGAAGAAGCTCTCGTCGTCCAGTTTCAGCAGCGCCAGGTCGATGCCCGGCGCCATGGCCTCCACGGTGGCCGGGACCTTGTCCCCTTCGCCGTGGCCCTGCACCTGCACCTGGGTGGCGTACTGGACCATGTGGGCATTGGTCAGGATGCGCCGGCCCGGGAGCACCACGCCGCTGCCGGTGATCTCGACCGGTTCCTGCCGGGTCCAGGGTTTGACCGGGTCGGGGTTGCGCAGGGTCGAGAACACCTTCACCACGGCGTTCTCCACGGCCCCCGGCGCCTGGGCCGGGGCGCAGACCGGCAGGCAGAGCACGGCGAGGAGGCGCAGGAAATGGACGATCGGGCGATACGGGTTCATGGGCGCGCTTCCAGGTGATCTTTACGGTTTATTGACAAGGCTGGGGTCTTTCCTGGCAGTTTCCTGATCTTCCCACGCCTATCTTGGGTTTGAGGACAAGGAAACTTGCTCTTTCTCAGAGGAGGGATCGAAATGAACTTCGCACTTTGGTTGCCGGTGGTGTTTTTCCTTGGGCTCGGGGCGATGGGTGGCGTGCTCGGGATGCTGGCCGCGTTCGATCGCTACGTCCTCGACAATGGCGTGAAGACGGAGCCGAAGCCTGAGCTGCGGCGCGCCGCCTGATCACGGGGCCATGATGCGCGCGGTTCCGGAAACCCGGATGGAACTTCCGGGGCTGGGCGGGATCTCCGCCCGGAGCCGCGAGCGCATGCCCATGTCCTCCCCCTGCACCAGGTCGATGGCGCCGCCGTGGGGCCAGCCCAGGTCCCGCAGGTAGCCGGCGAAGGCGGCGGTGGCCGCCCCGGTCGCGGGGTCCTCGTAGACGCCGCCGGAGGCGAACGGATTGCGGGTGTGGAACAGGCTTGATGTCTCGGCATAGGCCAGATGGATGGTCACCAGGCCGGCGCGGAGCATCAGGGCCCGGCCCGCGTCCAGGTCATAGGCCATGGCGGCCAGCAGCGCCCGGGTGCGCAGCGCCAGCACCAGGTGGTCGGCCCCGCCGTGGGCGAGGGCGGGCGGGATGCGCGGGTCCAGGTCGGCGGCGGCATAGCCCAGCAGGGCGAGCGCCGCGCCGGTCAGCTCCGGATCCGCCGGGCGGCTGCGGGTGGGCGGGGATTGCAGGGCGGCGGCGATGGTCATGCCGGTGCGCCGGCCTTCGACGGTGATGTCCGCGCCGTTCAGCCTAAGGGCGAACACGCCGTTGCCGAGCCTGAGCGCCAGGGCCGCCCCCAGGGCGATGGTGGCGTGGCCGCAGAACGGCACCTCGGATTCCGGCGAGAAGTAGCGGACCCGCCAGAAATCGCCGCCGGGCGCGGCGAAGGCGGTCTCCGAGTAGCCCACTTCGGCCGCGATCCTCTGCATGTCCGCGGCCGCCGGCAGCTGGTCGGCGATGACCACCCCCGCCGGGTTGCCGCCGGCGTCCCCGTCGGAAAACGCCGCGATCCTCAATACGTCCATGGTCTGCTCCCGGATCCTGGTTGAAACTGAGACTTCCGCACCCGGCCATTATGCTGCAAGCTTGAACTCCAACCACCGATCGGGTCGACTGGAGCCTTCCTTGAGCAGCCAGTTCCAACTTCTCCGGGAACGCCGCTACGGTCCATTCTTCGGCACCGCCTTCCTGGGCGCCTTCAACGACAACGTGCTCAAGACCGCCCTGGTCACCCTGGTCACGTTCCGGGCCGGGCAGCTCACCACCATGGACCCCAGGACCCTGGCGACCCTCCTGCCGGGGCTGTTCATCCTGCCGTTCTTCCTGTTCTCGGCCACCAGCGGGCAGATCGCCGACAAGCTGGAGAAGTCCGTCCTGGTGCGCTGGGTGAAGGGGTTCGAGGTGGCGGTGATGCTGCTGGCGTCCTGGGGCTTCATGGCCAGCCTGTTCTGGCCCCTGGTGGCGGCGCTGGTGCTCATGGGGCTGCATTCCACCCTGTTCGGCCCGGTCAAGTACGCCTACCTGCCCCAGCACCTGGCGCGGAGCGAGCTGGTGGGCGGCAACGGCGTGATGGAGATGGGCACCTTCGTGGCCATCCTGCTGGGCGAGGTGCTGGGCGCGGCCCTGGCCACCATGCCCCGCGGCGGCCTGGTCACCTCCGCCACCCTGGTGGGCATCGCCCTGCTGGGCTACTGGACCAGCCGGGGCATCCCGAACTCCCCCGCCGCCGATCCCGGCCTGAGGATCAACTGGAACCCGGTGACGGAGACCTGGCGCAACCTGCGCTTCGCCCGGGGCAACCGCACGGTCTGGCTGGCCCTGCTCGGCATCTCCTGGTTCTGGTTCTTCGGCGCCACCCTCCTGGCGCAGTTCCCGGCCTTTTCCCGGGAGGTGCTGGGGGGCGACGAAAGCGTCTTCATCCTGCTGCTGACGGTGTTCTCCTTCGGCATCGGCCTGGGCTCCCTGCTTTGCGAGAAGTTGTCCGGGCGCAAGGTGGAGATCGGCCTGGTGCCGTTCGGCGCCCTCGGCCTCACCCTGTTCGGGGTCGACCTCTACCTGGCCTGTCCCGCCGCCGTCCACGGCACGCCCATGCACTTCACCGTCTTCCTGGGCGCGGCCGCGCACTGGCGGCTGCTGGCCGACATCGTGCTGCTGGGCCTGTTCGGCGGCTTCTTCATCGTGCCGCTCTACGCCCTGATCCAGACCCTCGGCGTACCGAGCCACCAGTCGCGGATCATTGCCGCCAACAACATCCTGAACGCCCTGTTCATGGTGGCCTCGGCCCTGGTGACCATGCTGCTGTTCCGGCTGGGGCTCGGCATTCCCCAGCTGTTCCTGGCCACGGCGCTGGCCAACGCCGTGGTGGCGGCCGGCCTCGTCCTGCTCGAGCCGGAATTCCTGGTGCGCTTCCTCTGCTGGATCCGGGTGACGAAGGAGGCCGCGTGATCCGTTTCGCTGCCGATCCCGCCGCCGCTGCTCCGGCCATGGCCAGGCTGGCCGCCGTCGGCTATTCCGAGGAAGGCGTGCGCGACCGTCTCGGCCTGGAGGACCTGGACGATTTCCAGATGAAGGCCCGGCCCATCTACCGGGCCGAGCGGCTGGGCGCGCGGGATGCCCTGGACACCGCCATCGGGCTGTTCCTGCTGGAAGCCGCGCTGCCGGAGGCGGACCTGGACCGGCTGTTCGAGGCCGGGGACCAGGCGGCGCTGGAGCGCGCCGGCCTCCTGACCCGCGCCGGCGGCACGGTCCGGGCCGCCGCGTCGCTCTATCCGGTGGGCCGGACCCTGGTGTGCTCGGACCACGCCTGGCCGGAACTGATCGACGGCGGCGCCGGCGTGCCCTACGACCAGGTGATGTACGTGGGCACCGACAGCCGCTGGCTGGCCCGGGCCACCCTGCGCCGGCCGGTGGCGGACGCCCTGGATCTCTGCTGCGGTTCGGGCGTGCAGGCCCTGCTGGCCGCCGCCCACGCGGACCGGGTCAGCGCCGTGGACCTCAACCCGCGCGCGGTGCGCTGCACCGCCTTCAACGCGCGGCTCTCCGGGCTGGCCAACCTGGAGGCCCTCCAGGGCGACCTCTACGCCCCGGTGGCCGGCCGGCGCTTCGGCCTGATCACCGCCAACCCGCCGTTCGTGCCCGCCCCGGCCCAGGAGGTGGGCTACCGGGACGGCGGGCCCAGCGGCGAGGAGGTCCAGCGCCGGATCGTGGCGGGCCTGCCCGGCCACCTGGCCCCGGGCGGCACGGCCCAGATCGTCACCGAGCTGGGGGAGCGGGACGGCGAGCCCCTGGAGCTGCGCCTGCGCCATTGGCTGGATGGCGCGCCCATGGCCATCCACGTGCTGTGCCTGCGCAGCCACTCTGCCCAGGCCTACGCGCTGGGCCACGCTGACGGCGCCGACCAGGGCGCCCTGCTGGATTCGGTGGGGCGCTGGGCCGCCAATCTCCGGGAGCAGGGCTACCGGCGGGTGGTATCCGTGCTGCTGGCCTTCCAATGGGACGACCCGGCGTGGTCCAGGGTGGACCGGGCACAGCCGCCCCGGCGCGACGCCGGCGCGGAGCTTGAGGCGATGTGGCAGGCCGAGCGCCTGGCCCGGGATCCCGGGCTGGCCGGGCGGCTCCGGACCGGGCGGATCGCCCGGACCGGGCCGGTAGCCCTGCTGGACACCAGCGCCCTGGGGGCCCCGGCGGCCCCCACCGCCCAGGCCCGGCTGGCCGGCCAGGCCCTGGCCGTGGACCACCCGCTGGCGCCCATGGAGCGGGATCTGCTGGGCTGCCTGGAGCAGCCGGCGGCCACCGCGGACCTGCTGGGCGCCGCGGCCCGGGCCGGCGTGGACGAACCGGCCGTCCTGGCGGCGCTGACCGAACTGGTGCGCAAGGGCCTGGTCAGGCCCCTCTAGTCCGGCGGGAAGCCCTCCAGGATGGTCTGGGCGAGACCGCACCTGCGCTCCTGCCGGGCCCGGGTGGCGAGGATGATGGCCTGGAGTTCCCGGAACGCCTGCTCCACGGTGTCGTTCACCACCAGGTAGTCGTACTCCGGGTAGCGGGAACATTCCAGCCAGGCCCGGCCCAGGCGCAGGGCCACCTGCGGCGCGGTCTCGCTGCCGCGCTGGCGCAGCCTGCGGGCCAGTTCCCGGGCCGACGGGGGCAGCAGGAACACCGATACCGTGCCCGGAACGGCCTGGCGCAGGGCCCGGGCCGGGCCGGTGGCCAGGTCCAGCAGCACGTCCTGGCCGGCGGCCAGCTGCGCTTCCAGCCATTCCCGGCTCAGGCCGTAGCGCCGGCCGTAGATCTCCACCGACTCCTGGAACCGCCCCTGGGCCAGCATGGCGTCGAACCGGGCGTCATCCACGAAGAAGTAGTCCACCCCCTCCCGCTCGCCGGACCGGGGCGCCCGGGTGGTGTGGGAGACGGCCATGGCCAGGCCGGGAACCTCCAGGGCCAGCCTCTTCGCCAGGGTGGACTTGCCGGTGCCCGACGGGGCCGATAGGAGGAACACGGTGCCCGGCTGGGCGCCCCAGGCGGTGCCGGCGATGAGCAGGCCCAGGACCCGTTTGACGAGGAACGCGCGCATCATGCCCTCTTTATGCGCCCGGGCCGGCTCCGGTTCCACCGGCCGGAGGAAATTAGGTAAAGTGGAGTGATGAGCACACTTGATCCCGTTTCGAAAACCGTATTGGTTACCGGCGCCTCGCGCGGCATTGGCCGGGCCATCGCCGAGCAGCTCGCCCAGCGGGGCTGCCGGGTGGCCGTGCACTACCAGAAGAACCGCGCCGCGGCGGAGGCGGTGGTGGCGTCCCTGGCGGGCGGCGGCCACCGGGCCTTCTCGGCCGACCTGGCGGCGCCCGACGCGGTGGCGCGCCTGTGGGACGAGGTGACCGAGGCCCTGGGGCCGATCGCCGCGCTGGTGAACAACGCCGGCATCTACGAAACCCGTCCGGTGCCGGCCACGGACTACGCCGAATGGCAGCAGACCTGGCGCCGCACGCTCGAGACCAACCTGATCGGTCCGGCCAACCTCTGCCACCGGGCCGGGCAGGCCATGGGCGCCGCCGGCGGCGGCCGGGTGGTGAGCATCTCCTCGCGCGGGGCCTTCCGGGGCGAGCCCGAAGCGCCCGCCTACGCGGCCAGCAAGGCCGGGCTGAACGCGCTCAGCCAGTCCCTGGCCTGGGCCCTGGCGGCCCAGGGGGTCTACTTCTTCGTGGTGGCCCCGGGCTGGGTGGCCACGGACATGGCGTCGGCGCACCTGGCCGGGCCCCAGGGCGCCGGGATCCTGGCCCAGCATCCCCTGGGCCGGGTGGCCGGCCCGGAGGAAGTGGCGGCGGCCGCGGTGTTCTGCGCCCTGGACGCGCCGCCGGCCATGACCGGCTGCATCATCGACGTGAACGGCGCTTCCTACTTGAGGACCTGAGATGGTTGACGAGAACAAGGCCCCCTGGCTGAACTACCTGGCCCTGACCACGGTGATCGTGGCGGTCTGCGCCACCCTCGCCACCTTCAAGGGCGGCGGCTACTCGACCCGGCAGGTGCTGTCCCAGGCCAAGGCCTCCGACCAGTGGGCGTTCTTCCAGGCCAAGAGCATGAAGGGCGATATGTACGCCCTGGCCCAGGCCAGCGCCGAACTGGAGCGCCAGACCCTCCCCGCCGGCGCGCCCAAGGCCGTCCAGGAGGCCTACGCCCGGCGCATCGAGGAGGACGCCAAGCGGGTGGCGCGCTACGACCAGGAAAAGGCCCAGATCATGGCCGAGGCCAAGGCCCTGGAAAAGATCCGGGACGACGCCCAGCGCCACGGCGGCGCCTTCGGCATCGCGGTCATCTTCCTGCAGATCGCCATCCTGCTGTCCTCCATCGCCGCCCTGCTGAAGAAGAAACCCGTGTGGTACCTGGGCCTGGCGGTCGGGGCCGCGGGCATCGTCTACTTCCTGGACGGCTTCTTCCTGTTCTTCTAAAGCAGGGCGTTGAAGGCGGAGTTGATCTGGGTCTCCAGGCGCACGCTCAGGTCCGCGGCCTCCATGGGGCGGCCCAGGAGATAGCCCTGGAAGCCGTAGCAGCCCATCTTCACCAGCGCCGCCTTCTGCTCGATGGTCTCCACCCCTTCGGCCACCACGTGCATGCCCATGTCCCGGCCCAGGCTGATGATGGTCTGCACGATGGGCAGGGAGGAGGTGATCCCGGGCTGGCTGGGGAACATGCCGCGCACAAAGGTCTGGTCGATCTTCAGGGTGTCGATGGGGAGCTGGTGCAGGTAGCTGAGGGAGGAGTAGCCGGTGCCGAAGTCGTCGATGCCGAAGCGCACGCCCAGGGCCTTCAGGTCATGGAGGATGGTCTGGCTGGTCTTGGCGTTCTTCAGCAGGGTGCTTTCGGTGATCTCCAGCTCCAGGCAGGACGGCGAAAGCCTGGACTCGCGCAGGGTGCGGGCGACGAAGTCCACCCAGCGCGGGTTGGTCAGCTGGATGGGCGAAACGTTCACCGCCAGCTTCACCGGACGGGGGTTCATGGCCTGCCAGATGGAAGCCTGCCGGCAGGCCGTGGTCAGGGCCCATTCGCCCATGGCGTGGATGAGCTGGTTCTCTTCGGCCAGCGGTATGAACTTGGCCGGCGGCACCATGCCCAGCACCGGGTGCTCCCAGCGCAGCAGGGCCTCCATGCCGAAGATGCAGCCGTCGGCGGTGGCCTGGGGCTGGTAGAAGATCTGCAGCTCGTTCTTCAGGATGGCCTGGCCCAGATAGGATTCCATCTGCTGGCGCTCGAAGGAGGCCTCGCTGAGGGTGAGGGTGGTGGCCTGGATGGTGTTGCCCCCGGCCGCCTTGGCCCGGTTGGCGGCGTTCTCGGCCTCCTTCTGCAGGGTCGGGGCGTCGTCGCCGTCCTGGGGCGACAGGCTGATGCCGATGCTGGCGGTGATGCGCACTTCGCGGTGGCCGATGCGGTAGGGGATGCGGATGGAGTCCAGCATGGCCTGGGCCATCTTCAGGGGCCCCAGGCCGTCCTGCACCTCGGGCAGGAGCACCACGAACTGGTCGGTGCCGACCCGGGCCAGGGTGTCGCCCGACGCCAGCAGCACCAGCATCCTCCGGGTGAGTTGCAGGCACAGCTCATCGGCTTCGGCGAACTCCAGGGTCTGGCTGATGGACTTGTAGCGATCCAATTCGATGAACAGGATGGCAACAAGGTTGCCCGCCCGGCGGGCGCGCAGGATCGCCTGGCCGGTGCGGTCCGATAGCCGCATGCGGTTGGGCAGGCCGGTGAGGGGATCCTGGTCCCGCAGCACCTCCAGCTGGACCTTGAGCTGGGACAGCTCCGCCCGGGCCTTGGTCAGCTCATCCAGGAGATCCAAGGCCGTGATGCCAACCTCTTTATCTTTAACTTCCTTTTGCGGGGGGACGGAGACCACGCCATGAACTCCTGCTAGGCATTCGTTAGGCCATAGTCTCCACTTACCGAACCACGAATGCGAAACAAATTATGGCGTCGCGCGACCTGGGCCGGGATTTTCCAGCCGGGTCAGGCCTGGGCGAGGCCCGCGTCCAGCGCTTCCAGGATGTCGTCGATGTGCTCGATGCCGATGGAGAGGCGGACCAGGTCCGGGGTCAGCCCGCCTTCGCGCTGCTGCTGGTCGGTGAGCTGGGAGTGGGTGGTGCTGGCGGGGTGGATGATCAGGCTCTTGGCGTCGCCCACGTTGGCGAGGTGGGAGAACAGGGGGATGCTGTCGATCAGCCGCACGCCGGCCGCGGCGCCGCCCTTGATGCCGAACACCACCATGCCGCCGAAGCCGCCCTTGAGGTATTTCTGCGCCAGGGCGTGGGAGGGGTCCTCGGGCAGGCCCGGGTAGCGGACCCAGGCCACCTTGGGGTGCCGCGCCAGGTGGCGCGCCGCCGCCAGGGCGTTCTCGCTGTGCCGGGCCATGCGCAGCGGCAGCGTCTCGAGCCCCTGGAGGAACAGCCAGGCGTTGTCCGGGGCGATGGCCGCGCCCAGGTTGCGCAGCGGCACCGTGCGCGCCCGCAGGATGAAGGCGACCGGCGCCAGCGCCTCGGGCAGGTCGAGGGCCCAGCGCAGCCCGTGGTAGTTGGGATCGGCGGTGGTGAACAGCGGGTGCCGGCCGCCCTTCCAGTCGAAGGTTCCAGCGTCGGTGATGCTCCCGCCGATGCCGGTGCCGTGCCCGCCGATCCACTTGGTGAGCGAGTTCACCACGATGTCGGCGCCGAACTTGATGGACTGGAGCAGGCAGGGGGTGGAGAAGGTGGCGTCGACGATCAGCGGCAGGCCGTTGCGGTGGGCCAGTTCGGCGATCGCCTCCAGGTCCACCACATCCAGCAGCGGGTTGCCGATGGTCTCGAGGAAGACGGCGCGGGTCCTGGGGCCGATGGCCTGCTGGAAACCGGCGGGATCCTTGGGATCGACGAACTTCACGGTGATGCCCAACTGCGGCAGGATGGCGTCGAACATGGTGTAGGTGCCGCCGTAGAGGTTGTTGGCGCTGACGATCTCGTCGCCGGCCTGGGCCAGGGTGATGATGGCGTAGAAGATCGCCGAGGTGCCCGAAGCCAGGGCCAGGGAGGCGGCGCCCCCTTCCAGCAGGGAAAGGCGCTGCTCCAGCACGTCCTGGGTGGGATTGCCGATGCGCGTGTAGATGTTGCCCAGTTCCTTGAGCGCGAACAGGTTGGCGGCATGCTCGGTGTTCTTGAAGACGTAGGAGCTGGTGCGGTAAATCGGCACGGCCCGGCTCAAGGTGGTGGGATCCGGCACTTGGCCGCCGTGCAGGGCGATGGTTTCGGGGTGAAGGGCCATGGGAATCTCCTGCAAGTGATGCTCGTTCAATTAGGTGATGATTGCAATTGATTGTGTGAAAAGCGAGATCCGTTCGACTTGCGCCGAATTTTGCATGGCGGTCCCGCCGGGCGGATTGTAGGATGGGCCAGCCTTCGTGGGGGACGGCCATGCAGATCACCGAAATCCGCCTGGATCAGGACATCACCCACCTTGCCCTGAGCGGCAGGCTGGACGCCGCCGGCATGCAGGGGACTGATATCCGGTTCAGCGGCTTCACCGCGGCCCGGCGCCGGCCGACCCTGGTGGACCTGTCCCAGGTCGAGTTCATCGCCTCCCTGGGGGTGGGCATGCTGATCTCCAGCGCCAAGGCCCTGCAGCGGCACGGCGCGAAGATGGTGCTGCTCAGCCCTTCGGACGCCGTCGAGAAGGTGCTGCTGACGCTCGGCATCGACCAGGTCATCCCGATCGCCCACAGCCTGGATGAGGGCCTTCGGCTGCTGGCTTCCTAGATGGTCGAAGTGCTGGAACGCTCCCTGGACAAGAGCCTGCCGGCCCTGATCCAGCTTGCCTCGGAGGCGCAGGCCTTCCTGGCCGGGGCGGGGGTGCGCGAGCCCGCGATGTTCAAAGTCCAGCTCGCCCTCGAGGAGACGGTCCGGAACCTGATCGAGCACTCAGGGGCTTCCCGGACCAACCGCTTCCAGGTCCGGATCGAGGTCGGCGCCGGCCGGGTCACCATCGTCCTGGAAGACGACGGCCAGCCCTTCGACCCGGATTCCGCGCCCCCGTTCGACCCCTCCCGGCCGCTGGCGGAACGCGAACCGCACGGGATGGGGGTGCATCTGCTGCGTCATTTCATGCAGGAAATCCATTACGAGCGCCTGGGTGCCATGAACCGGCTCCGGATGGTGGTGGCCTCGCCGTGAAGGTCGCGCCGGATTCCACGTCCTGCCTAAAAATAGATTGGAAATTCTAAGCATTCAGATGCATGTTTGCTCGCATGATCACCTACCGGCTCCGGCTCAAAGGTCATTCCGAAAAGACCATCGGACCCCACGCCCCGGTCATCCGGGTGGGGCGGTCGCCGGAAAACGACTGGGTGATCGAGGACGCCAGCCTTTCCCGGCACCATGCCCAGTTCGAATGGGATCCGCTGGGCCTGGCGGTCAAGGACCTGGGATCCAGGCTGGGCACAGCGCTCAACGGCCTGGCCATCCAGGACCGGGTGGCGGTCAAGCCCGGGGATGACCTGATCCTCGGCGGCCTGCGGGTGGAGGTGATCGACCTGGTCGAGCCCTCGGTCCACATCGACCGGCAAGCCGACGCCGAGCCCGTGCTGACCACCTTCACCGTGCCCGCCGCCGAACTGCGCAGCGGCGGCGCGGACGGCGGCAGGTGGGCCCAGGCGCTGACCTTCGTGCACGACCTGACCCTGGGCCTGATCCGGGAGGTGCCCACCACTGAACTGCTGGAGGACCTGCTGGAGAAGCTGCTGGAAAACCTCCAGGCCGACCGGGGCGTGGTGCTCCTGAAGGACCCCCAGGGCGCCCTCGTTCCGGAGGTCGTCCGGATCCGGGGCGGCCACGGATCCAAGCAGATCCATCTCTCCCACACCCTGGTGGAAGCCGCCCTGGAGCGCCGGGAAGCCCTGCTGCTCACGGATCCCATGGCGGACCCGGACCTCGCCTCGCGCAGCCTGATCCTCAGCGGGGTGACCACGGCCATCGTCACCCCCCTCGAAGCCGAGGGCCAGGTGATCGGCCTGCTTTATCTGGATTCGCACTCCTTGCTGAAGCAGTTCACCCGTGACGACCTGCAGCTGGCCACGACCCTGGCCCACGTCGCCGCCGCCAGGATCCGCGGCGCGCACCTGATGGTGGAAGCCCAGAAGACCCGGACGCTGGAGCACGAGATGGCCATCGCCCGGGAGATCCAGCAGCGCATGCTGCCCCTGGACCCCGGCGACGACCAGCCCTTCGAGCTGTGCGCGGGACTCCGGGCCGCCCGGGAGGTCGGCGGCGATCTCTACGACTACCACTGGCGCGACGGCCGCCTCTGCTTCTGCATCGGCGACGTCTCCGGCAAGGGCGTGCCCGCGGCGCTGGTGATGGCCCTGACCAAGACCCTGTTCCGGGCCAACGGTGCCTTCCTGGAGGACCCGGCACGGCTCATGGCGGCGGTGAACGCCCGGATCTACGAGGAAACCGGACCGGCCATCTTCGTGAGCGCCTTCTGCGGCTTCTACGATCCAGCCGACGGGCGGCTGGTCACCTGCAACGCCGGCCACGAAGCGCCGGCGATCCTGTCACCCTCCCGTCCGGTGCGCTTCCTGGAAACCAGGAACGGCCTGGCCCTGGGGGTGCTGCCGGAATTCGGCTACCGGGCCGAGGAGTCCGTCCTGCTCGACCAGGAGGCCATCCTGCTGTACACCGACGGCGTCACCGAGGCCGTGAACCCCGTGGGGGAGATGTTCACCGCGGACCGCCTCCAGGCGGTCCTGGAACGCCGGCTCGACGATGCCCCCAAGTCCGTGGTGGACCACGTCCTGGCCGCCCTCGACCGGTTCGCGGCGGGCGCTCCCCAGGCTGACGACATCACCCTGCTGTGCCTGCGCCATCGCCGGTCCGGCTGAATTCCGCCGGCAACTCGAAGCCCCGCCGGTGGGCGGGGCTTCCTGGTTGGCTCCGGCGATAGGGATTGAACCTACGACCCATCGGTTAACAGCCGATTGCTCTACCACTGAGCTACGCCGGATCGAACCTCAATTCTACCCAATTGGAGCGCAGGTTCAAGAGGCGGTTTCAGTTCTTCTGCAGTTCCATCAGGATCTGCCGGGCGCAGGCCTTGAGCGTTTCGATCACTCCGATGCCCTTCGAGGCCACCGCCTCGATCATCGGCTCGTTGTGGAAGCGCAGCAGCTCCTCCATTTCCCTCAGGGGCGCGGTGGTCGGCATGTCCCGCTTGTTCAGCTGCAGCACGTACGGGATGGTGCGGATGTCGAAGCCGTTGTCCTTGAGGTTGGTGGCCAGGTTGGCGATGGATTCGATATTGGCTTCCAGGCGCGGGCGCTGGCTGTCGGCCACGAAGATCACCCCGTCGCAGCCCCGCAGGATCAGCTTGCGCGAAGCGTCGTAGAACACCTGGCCGGGCACGGTGTAGAGGTGGAACCGGACCTTGAAGCCCTTGATCACCCCCATGTCCAGGGGCAGGAAGTCGAAGAACAGGGTGCGGTCGGTCTCCGTGGCCAGGCTGACCAGCTTGCCCCGCTTCCCCGGGTCGGCCTGGGAATGGATCCACTGGATGTTGGTGGTCTTGCCGCAGAGGCCCGGACCGTAGTAGACGATCTTGCAGTTGATTTCTCGCGATGCGTAGTTAATAAAAGTCATGGGACGTGTCCGGGAGGGTGGCCAGGTTCAATCGCCGAAGAGCTTGTCGATGTCCTCATCCGTGATTTCCGAGAAGGGGCTTTCGAACCGGGCGGTCTCGGTCGCCTGGTTCTGGGCCCGTTCCTCCACCCGCTCGAAGATCTCCTGCAACTCGCGGCTGGCTTTCTTCACCCGCAGCCTGACCAGGGCCAGGCTGGAGCTCTGGTCGAAAATGACCACCAGGATGCCGCGTTTGCCGACGATGGAGATGTGCAGGTTGTCCTTCTCCCCCTCGTGGAAGAGCAGGCTGAATTCCTTTTCGCCGATCAGCTTGGCCAGGCCGTCCGTGGCGGCCACGTTGCCGGCCGTGAGCGAGGCCAGGCTGGTGGCGTCGATGCTGCGCACGTCCCCCGCGGCCGCGATCTGCTGGCCGTTCTTGTCCACCAGGAAGACCACCTTGCTGGCGGCATCCTGCTGCAGGCGACCGATGATCTCCTGCAGCTGCTCGAATTCTTCTTCGAACATGACGAGATCCATCTTCGTCACCATGACCTCCAGCCCGTTTCCGTTTACCGAGGATACCGCAGTTGCCGCGGGTAGGAAGAAACTGCTCGCCGCCACCGCGGGGCAGGGTGGGCTGGAGGATCCTTCCTTGGCGCGCCGCCATCGCCATGTTACGCTTTCAACTCCCTGCCAGGGGAAATCCAGCCAGCCCTCTGGAGAGTTGTCCGAGTGGTTTAAGGAGCACGCCTGGAAAGCGTGTATAGGTGCAAGCCTATCGGGGGTTCGAATCCCCCACTCTCCGCCAGTTTCAGCCCCCCAAGTGAGGGGGCTGACTTTTTTCCGATCCGCCACCGACCGGGCTTCACCGCCAGACTAGGCTTTTGCCCGCCCGCGATTCGATGGGTCGCGCCGGTTGGGCCCGCTTGATCGTAAATCCCCAGGGTTGAGCTCCAGGAGGTTCCAGGCAACCGTGGCGGCCCCCTCCTGCGCCATCTCCAGGCTCGTCTTAAGAGCCGTCTTCGTGCGCTTCTGGGCATGGCCCAGCAGGTGGTCACTGCGCTCCTGCGGGTGATCGGGATCCCACACCGTTGCTCCCATCGGGATTTTCCCGATCTTGCTGCGGACATCTTCCAGAAGCAGCTTGGCCCCCCTGATCGTGGTCCGGGGTAGAAGCAGCAGGAACTCATCCTTGCCCAGGTCCACCAGGAGGTCTTCCCCACGCAAGGCTTTGGCCAGGGCTTTCAGGGCATCGTGGGTGACCTTCCCAGGAGGCATCCGCCACCGGACCATGACCATGGGTTCCCGCATCCGCCGGGCGATGGCCAAGGTCGGCCTCATCCATACGTCCAGGTGCCTGAGATTGGGAAGGTTGGTTGTGCCGGATTCGAGGAGGCCATCCTCCATCACCGCCTTGGTAAGGTCGAGGTCCTCCCGTGTGCGCTGGAGGTCGTATTTGAGCTGCTCGATCTCAAGGGTTTTGCCGAACAGGGCCGCGACGGCTTTGGCCATGGCGAGTTCACCTTCCTTGAACACCTTGGGACCCCGGCTCAGGATGGAAAGCACCCCCGTCACCGCGCTGCACCGGGTCAGGCCAAGCCCCAGAAAGGTTCTGCCATCCATGCCTGGGGCGGTCATCGAAGGCCTCCAGGACCCACGGTGCGATTCGGCATGAAGCAGCAAGGTTCCACCAGGATCATCGAGAACCCGGGGGCACAGGTCGGAGGCAAGTTCCTGCACTGCCAGATCCGGAGCCTTCCCGTTCGCGGTGGCCCACCAGAAGATCTCCATCCCCAGATCCGTTGCACGGCAGATGAAGACCTGGTCCACCTTTAATTCTTGGATCAGAAGGGTCAACCCATTGTCGAACAACTGGGTTGGATCCGAACATGATGTATTCAACAGACCATCAAGAGCCAACAGGCAATCCGCCAAGCCATTTCGGGCCCGGAGGATCTTGCGGGTTGTGGGATTTGCAGGCTGCGCCATATGGCAAAGGGGTTGATGGAAGCCATTCTATCCTGTAATAACCCGATGGGCGCTTCAAGTTGAGCCCGTTATTCGAAGGCCGAATTAATATGAAAAGTTCCTAATGGGGCGCCGCTGCCATGGCGTCGTTGAAGCCCTGGAACACGGCCTGGTAGTTTCCTGATTCCGCGGCGAACCGCAAGCGCTTGACGTTCTCCACGCAGATTTCCGGGACCCCGGTCTCCAGGATGGCCATGACCTCCCGGATGAACGCGTCCAGGGGCATGGCCCTGGGATCGGCTGCGCCGTTCATGAGATCGGTGGCCACGTAGGGGGGGATCAGTTCCAGGACTTCAGTGGCGGTGCCCTTGAGCTGGTAGCGGAGGGATTCCGTGTAGGAGTGGAGGCCGGCCTTGGTGGCGCAGTAGGTGGGGGTCATGGCCAGG
>Ga0316232_1001428_pt1 | contig 29011 bp, 21 predicted proteins | sample TBHtaG_FD_206006 | JGI IMG/M metagenome (GOLD analysis project Ga0316232, IMG submission 206006) | Freshwater microbial communities from Trout Bog Lake, Wisconsin, USA - TBH18025_13 | ecosystem: Environmental > Aquatic > Freshwater > Lake > Hypolimnion/Profundal zone | place: USA: Wisconsin... | reverse complement strand
ATGTTGACGGCATCCGTATTTGCCAGCTTCTGCCGCTTCTGGCCCAACAGGCCGACAAATATGCGATCATTCGTTCCATGACCCACGGCTCCGATGGGCATGAGACGGCGGCCTATATTCTCCAGACCGGGCGTTTCCCCGGCGATAACATCGTCTACCCGGCGGTTGGCGCGGTCGTCAACCTCTACAAGGGCTACGACGCCGGCTACAAGGGCCTGATTCCGCCCTATATTGTTCTCACCGAGCCTCAGGGCCGCTTCTCCGAAGCCGGCTTCCTGGGTCCCAAGTACAAGCCGTTTGCCACCGGCGGCGATCCGGCGGCCAATCAGTTTGCCGTCGAAGGCATTGTCGCCGAGGGCGTATCGTTCGATCGACAGAAAGCCCGCCGCGATTTCATGAATGATCTTGATTCCCTCGGCCATGCGGTCGGTTCCGATCCGCGCCTCGCGGCGGCAAGAGGCGCCCAGGACAAGGCTTATGATCTGATCCTCGGCGATGACGGGCGGGTGTTCGACCTGGCCACTGAAACCGATGAAATGCGCCTGAAATACGGGCGTACCCGCTTTGGCCAGTCATGTCTGCTGGCCCGCAGACTTGTCGAGCGCGGTTTCCCCTACATCACGATCAATTACGGCGGATGGGATACGCACAGTCGGAACTTCCAGACCATGCGGCAGAGGCTGCCGGACATGGACAAAGCATTGTCAACGCTGCTTGTGGATTTGTCGGAGCGCGGACTCCTGGATAGCACGATTATTCTGTGGGCCGGAGAATTCGGCAGAACCCCCAAGATCGACTGGCAGCCGCCGTGGGACGGCGGTCGTGGCCATTGGGGTCGGGCTTTCAGCGCCATGGTTGCCGGCGGCGGTTTCAAGGGCGGCCACGTGGTTGGCGAAACCGATGCCAAAGGCGAAAGCGTCAAGAACCGACCCGTGTATCCCTGCGATCTCATTGCCAGCATGTACGAACTGCTGGGCATCGACCCCGACGGCCTACTGCCTCATCCCCAGGGCAAGATCGTTCATGTGACTCCTTCCCCCGATGAAGGCGTCAAAATGGGCGGTCGCCTTCGTGAGATCATGTAAGAATCCATCTCAGAACCCGCGGAGTCATGGGGTTCTGAGGTGGACTCTAAGCATTCGGAGTATGCCATGAGCCGATCTGCAACGAAGTTCCACGCCGGCGACTATTTCTCCCTCCTCCGGCATTGCTGGTCAGGGGCGGCGTGGAGGCTGAGTTTGCATTATGCATTTCGTGTTTCGCGTTGCACATGGGGAATTCCTTCTCCTGGTCCCCGCGTCCTCGCGTCTTTGCGACGTTTTTTCTCACTACTGCCCCTGGCTATCCTGCTCCTCCTTCCCCTTTTGGCTCTGGCCCAGGAAAAAACTCCCCACCTCATCTACGTCTACCCGGCCGGTGGCCAGGTGGGTACCGAGCTGGAGGTGAGCGTCGCCGGTAAGAACCTGGGAGGCGTTAACAGCGCCCGCATTACCGGCAGTGGCGTTCGCGTGGCCGTCATGGAGTATTCCAAGCCGCTGACCCCGCAAGAGATCGGCGCTCTGCATGAAAGATTCAAGGCCCTTCTGGAAAAGAAGGCCGCCGCCATGCAGATGACCGACCCTGACGCGGCGGGGAAGCCATCGGAAGACAAGCCGGCGGGCAAACCCGCCGAGAAGCCCACGTGGACACCCAATGATGAGCGCGATCTGGCCGAAGTCCGCCGCAAACTGGCGATGCCCCAGCGCAAGGCATCATCTCCCACCAGCGGCGAGTATGTCTCGCTCAAGGTGACGGTGTCGGCTGACGCCGAACCCGGCCGGCGCGAACTGCGTCTGCTGACGGCGGGGGGGATCTCCAATCCTGTGGCCTTCTGCATCGACCAGCTCCCGGAAATACGCGAGCCTTTATCGGATGCCGCCAAGCAGATTGAGACCACCGTCAACTTGCCTGTGATTGTCAACGGCCAGGTTATGCCGGGGGCCGTGGATCAGTTCCGTTTCAAGGCCAGGAAGGGCCAGAAGCTGGTCTTTTCGGTCATGGCCCGCGAACTAATCCCTTATCTAGCCGACGCCGTCCCCGGTTGGTTCCAGGCCAACATTTCCCTCAAGGATTCCGCCGGCAACGAGCTGGCCTATGCCGACCACTTCCATTTCCATCCCGATCCGGTCCTCTACCAGGAGATTCCCGCCGACGGCCAGTATGTCCTGGAGATCCGCGACTCGCTGTATCGCGGCCGCGAGGATTTCGTCTATCGCATCGCCATGGGCGAGTTGCCATTTGTCAGCAGCATATTCCCTCTGGGCGGCAAGCAAGGCGAGCAGACCTCCGTCCAGCTTATTGGATGGAATTTGCCCCGTGTCCGGGCGATCATGGACGCTCAGGAGAAACTGCCCGGCATCTATCCCCTGGCTGCCAGCATGCTCCGGGAACCCGGTTTCAGCGGCTTGGGTATGGGCCAGGAGCGTTTGAATTCCAACCGCGTGCCTTTCCGCGTCGATTCCCTGCCCGAGTGCGTCGCCCAGGGGACTAACCATTCGCAAGCCACCGCCCAGCAGGTGACGCTGCCGATCCTCGTCAACGGGCGGATTCTCAACGTCGGACAGTGGGACGTCTACTGTTTCAACGGCAAGGCATGTGACAAGGTTGTCGCCGAGGTTTATGCCCGCCGTCTCAATTCTCCGCTGGACTCGGTGCTCAAGCTGACCGATTCATCCGGCAAACAGATCGCCTTCAACGATGATTTTGAGGACAAGGCCTCGGGTCTGATCACCCATCACGCCGATTCGTACCTCAATGCCGCGTTGCCCGCCGATGGCGTGTATTACCTATACGTCGGCGATGCCCAGCACAAGTCCGGCCCCGAATATGCCTACCGTCTGCGTATAAGTCCTTCCCGGCCCGATGTCGAGCTGCGTGTCTCGCCATCGGGGATTAATGTTGCCGGCGGCTCGACCGTCGCGTTTACCGTATTCGCCATTCGCCGTGACGGATTCAACGAACCCATCGACCTGGGTTTCAAGGATGCGCCGCAGGGATTCGTCCTGGCCGGGGCGCGTATACCCGTCGGCACCGACATGGTTCGTCTCACCCTGACCACTCCTCCTATCACCACCAAAGAGCCCTTGCGCCTGGCTTTCGAGGGACGCACGACCATAGATGGCCACCCAGTGGTGCGTCCGGCCTTGCCGGCCGACTACGAGATGCAGGCCTTCGCTTATTGGCACATCGTCCCTGCCACCGAGTTTCTGGTTATGGTGGCCGGGCGCAGTTCCAGCGCCCCGGTCAAAATCGTCGGTCCGATTCCCTTTAAGATTCCAGCCGGCGGGACTGCGAATCTGAAGCTTGACGCCTCCACCGCCGCTGCCGCCGGGGCCATCGCCTTTGAGTTGAGCGAACCTCCGGATGGCATCACGGTTGCCAAAGAGCCGCCCGGCGACAATGGCGTTCAACTGGTCATTGCCACCGACGCTACCAAGGTCAAACCCGGCCTGCGCGGTAACTTGATCGTCAACGCCGTTCTCGAGCGTGGCGATGACGCTGCGGTTAAACGTCAGCGACAAGTCCTGGGAATACTCCCGGCGATTCCCTTCGAGATCACCGACCCTCCAGCTACCCAGCCGACCAAGTAAGTCATGCTATGCGTGCGTTTCATTTTGCATCAAGGCGGGTTAGAAGGCCAGCGCTAATGCGTTGGTAGGCATAATGACTCAATTAATTGCGCGCAGCCGATATTTCGACGACCCCATTCCGATCTTCTCCATCTGTTCGATCTGGACATACGGATCTTTGGCGTGGATGCGCTCGAACAAGTGTCTCCCTTCCCCCAACTCCATCGTCGGCGGCAGGCTCCCGGGCAGAGGCTGAGCGTCGCAGGTCATGTCCAGGCCGGCCTTGTCCACCGCGACGATGTTTTCCGAGGCTAATATACCAACATCCGGCATCAGGGCCGGCGTCGAGAACCCCCAGCAATCACAGAAGACCGTGATCTGGGTCAGGAAGTTGATGTGCAGCACCCGACCGGGCGCGAACGTGCCCAGCACCTCGCGTGCCGCCAATGCCAGGCCGCGTTGGAAGGGTACGAACCCGCCGCCGCGTACTTCGATGGCGTCTTTGGGGCAGGCCAGCATGCAGTGCTGGCAATAGGTGCAGTTGTGGAAAAAGATCTCCATGCGGTTATTGATATCGTTCCACTTGGCGGCGCCGCGGGGGCAGGCTTTGATGCACTTGCGGCATTTTATGCAGCGGTTCTTATGGTAGACCAAACCGCCTTCGAGGTGATGCAGGGTCCGCCGGGTCTTGTTGGTCACGCAGCCCATGGCCAGATTCTTGCAAGCGGCGCCATAGCCGCAGGTGCCGTGCCCCTTGAAATGGCAGAGGTTGATCAGGGCATCGGCGTCCTGGATGTTGCCGCATATCTCCAGTTCCTTAAGCGTGCGGTATTTCACCTTGTGGCGGTAGAAGAACCGGTCCTCTATGCCCGCCGCGCCAATCAGAGGAGCGCCAAGCACTTCTTCTGTGTACCCCCGAGCCGCCGCCTGGGACATGGAGGATGAGCCATCGGTCAGAAAGACGTGTTTGGCTCCGGCATTTTTAATCTTCTGCACCAGCAGGCGCACAAACAGCGGCGGAATCGTCGTGAAGCCCAGGCTTCCGCCTACATGCATTTTAACGGCGACTACGCCGCCGGCGCAGATGCGTTTCAACGAGAAGAGATCGAGCATGCGCTGAAACTTGGCCGGTAGGCTGGCCTGGGCTTCCAGACGCTGGATAGCCGCCGGGGCAAACAGCACATTAGCGGTATGAGCGGATAATTGATGAGACAGCTTAGTTCTGCGGTTCATGGAATTGACCTCACTGTCGCTTTGTTACCTGTTCGGTATCATACCGTCAAGGCCTACGTTTCCAGCCCGATGGCTACAGCTATTTCCGCGGCAAGCCGCGGGCTTCCTAGATGGACTTGATGTCGATGCCGGCGTTAATTTCCTTGCCGTTGCCAAGGACGATCTTGAGATACAGGTAGGTTCCAGGCGGCGATTTCATATCGCTTCCCGGCGCGCACGGCGGCGACATCGGCCGCCGTCAGTGCGGCAACAAATACGGGCACCTCGAAGTGGGAACAACAGTAGTGGACGCTGGACGCCTTCCACATCGGCGTTAACTTATACTTAGTGTTGTGCGAGTGGTCTACCCATTTGTCGCAACCATCGAAAGTGTGAGGCCACGCCGGTGCGAAACGAACGATGTTCGTTGTATTTCACGCCGTACTCCTGACAGAGTCTTTCGACAATTTTGGACAGGGACGGGAAATGGACATGGCAGATGCGCGGCAGAAGATGGTGTTCTATCTGAAAGTTCAAGCCGCCTAGTAGCCATGCCGCCAGGCGGCTGCGGCGGGCGAAGTCGACAGTGGTCTGTACTTGGTGGATCGCCCAGGCGTTTTCCATGTCGCGGGTGCCTTCCCTAGGCAGGGGGAATGCCGCGTTTTCTACGGCGTGGGCCAGTTGAAACACCACACTGAGCACGCTTCCCAATACGATTCCCACCACGCCATAGAAGACGAATACCACCCATACGCGATGGAAGAAAAGAGGTAGCCCGAAAGCCAGAGTGAAAAAGATCAGTTTGCCGATGATGAACGTCACCAGGTTCCATTTAGTTGGTCGGGGAACCCTATGTTCGCCGATGTGGCCGGTGATAACATCCTTGAAATCATCAAACAGATGCCACTTGACGACCATCAGGCCATAAAGTGGCCAGATGTAAAGGTGCTGCCAGCGGTGGAACCAGTAGCGCCTTTGCTGAGGAGTTATCCGGGCGAGCATTCCCAAGTCGATATCTGTGTCCTCGTGGGTGATGTTGACGTAGGTGTGGTGGTATACGACATGTTTGTAGTGCCAGAGGTAGGAACTGCCGCCTATCATGTCGAGGGTGAGGGCCATGAGTTTGTTGATCAGGGACTTTTCCGAGTAAGCCTGATGGCCTCCATCATGCTGGATATTGAAGCCGATTCCGGCGGTGGACAGCCCGAGCAGTACGGCCAAGGGTACGGCCTGCCACCAGGCGCGGACGACCAAGACCAGGAGGACATACAGGGCGGCGAAGGAGAGCAAAAGGATGGCCGTTTTAAAGTACATCTGAGGGACGTCGCGCTGGCGCTGGCCGGTACTGGCGAAGAATTCATCGACTTTGCGGCGCAGCGTAGCTTGAAACTCGTTGTTCCTGCTAAACTTAACCGCGTTTGGAGGTTCCACAGATTTGCCAACCTTAGTCTCAGGGTAGTGGTTCTCGGTCAAATGGTTTGCGCAGGCATCAAACATGGTAATGCCTCCGTTCCCAGCTTGATAATATTACCGCCGACAGGTGATTGTCCACTCTGTCGTGGTGCCAGGATGAATGCCGAGGCAGAGGATAACTCTGGTTCGTTCAGGGATGGCCCAGCGGGACAGGTGTCGGCGCGTTTGGGCAAGAATACGAGATGTGAGGAGGATGGCTCTTGTCTTGAGCGTGCGGGAGTGATTTAATGATGGGCTCGATTAAGGTTGGTTGGTGAGGTGGAGCGGTTGAGCATGGAAACTTCAGGACTTGTCCTGAAATTGTGGAAGAGCAATGGGCAGTGGGAGTTATATAGCGTTGGAGAATATCCGCATGGCTTATGGAGGCCGGCGGGTGTTCGATGCGCTGTCGTGCAGGTTCCCGGGTGGGAAAATATCGGTCATATTGGGAGGGAGCGGGTTGGGGAAAAGCACGATATTGAGGCTGATAGGGGGATTGGTCAGGCCGCAGGGTGGGAGAGTGGTGGTGGATGGGGAGGATGTCAGCCGGTTGTCTCCGAGAGGGTTGAAAACGGTTCGCCGCAAGTTGGGGATGATGTTCCAGGGCGGGGCTCTGCTGGATTCATATACAGTGTTTGACAATGTGGCCCTGCCGCTGCGCGAGCAGGGTGGGCTAAGCGAGAAGGCCATAGCGGAAGCGGTGCATGAGATACTGAAGGCGGTGGGGGTGAGCGATGCGGATGATTTACTGCCGGGGGAAATTTCGGGCGGAATGCTCCGCCGGGTGGCATTGGCGAGGGCTATCATACGCAAGCCGGATGTTCTGCTGTGCGATGAGCCGTTTTCGGGGCTGGATCCGGTGGCCATACGACGGATCGAAGCGCTGCTGGTGCAGATAAACCGGCGTCTGGGAATGACGATGATCGTGGTTTCGCATGATATTCACTCGATGATGCGCATGGCGGACCATGTCGTGTTGGTGCTGGCGTCACACGTGCTGGAAGGATCGCCAGGACAGTTGCGGCAAAACGAGGATGCGGAAGCGGTGGAATTCTTCAGCGACGATCTGGAATGCTACCAGAAGCAGGGGGCTGTTTGATGGTAAACCCGGTTTCACAAGTAGGTTACAAGGCGGTGCAGTTGACGCAGGACTTGGGGTCGATGGCGGCGTTTGCCGTGGACATCGTGCGGACGAGCCTGACGCGGCCGGTGCGGTTTGCGGCGTTCGCACGAGAGATTTACAAACTGGGGGTGCTGTCGCTGCCGATTATCTGCGTGTGCGGGTTGACGGTTGGAATGGTGATGGGATTGCAGGGGCACCACACTCTTGTGCGGTTCGGGGCACAACGATCACTGGGGGCGGTGGTGGGGCTTAGCCTTATACGAGAACTGGGACCGGTGCTGACGGCGTTGCTGGTGGCAGGGCGGGCGGGGTCGGCGACGGCGGCGGAGATCGGGGCGATGGTGGCCACGGAACAACTTAACGGTCTGCGTATGCTGTCGATCGATCCGGTGAGTCTGGTGGTCAAGCCCAGGGCTGTGGGGATGCTGTTCGTGACTCCGCTACTGACCGGGCTGTTCATCGTCTGCGGTCTGTACGGTGGATACCTGGTGGGGGTTGGCCTGCTGCACGGTGATCCGGGAAGCTATATGTCGAGCCTGCGGGCGGTGGTGGATTTTCACAACGATATAGAGTGCTGCATGCTTAAGAGTACGGTCTTCGGCCTGCTCCTGGGCTTGATCGCGACGTATCGCGGTTACACCAGCGCCCCAACCAGCCAGGGAGTGAGTGCGGCGACCACGTCGTGCGTGGTCATTAGTTCGGTAACCGTACTCTTGACCGATTATCTGGCAAGCGCACTATGGGGAGTCTAAATCATGAATCGTTCATCGGTTAGAGATTTTGTAGTCGGGCTTTTCGTGTTGGCTGGCATCGCGGCGATCGTGTATCTGTCGATCAGCATAGGGGGGCTGACTTGGCACAAGGCCGGGGGGTTGAAACTATCGGCGGCGTTTGACGAGACAGGTGGATTGTCGGTGCGGGCGCCGGTGGTCATCGCGGGAGTGAGGGTAGGGGAAATAGCGACGATTTCGCTGCAGAATGACTATAGGGCCAAGGTGGATCTGGAATTGGATCCGACGCTCAAACTGCCGACGGATACAACGGCGTCGATAGTCACGGCTGGCGTGTTGGGTGATCGGTATATCGAATTGCAGCCTGGTGGCGATGAAAAACTGCTTAAATCAGGCGAGCGGATAACGTTTACGGAATCGGCGGTCATTTTAGAGCGCCTGATTGGACAGTTGGTTTACGGATCGGCCAAGCGGAGCACAACGAACAACCCGGCAGCGACGGAACCGGCAAAGACGAAGTAGACATGAATGGTTCAAGAACATGGTAGCGATATGAGTAGAATGGCGATTAAAGTTGTGCTGGCGATGCTGGCGTGTGCTTGGGCCGGCGCGTCGGCGGTGCGCTCGGCCGAGTCGAATGCGGCGGCTGCGCCGGGGGCGCGGGCGGTTATGGACAAAGCGATCGCCGACGAACTGGCGATCCTGCGCGATAAGACGCTGTCGGTTGAGCAGAAACGCCAAAAAGTGGAACAGATTGCCTACGCCAATATCAGTTTTGAAGTGATGGCGCGGTTAAGCCTGGGCAGATTTGTGCGCGGATTGACGGATGCCCAGCGAACGGAATACCAAGCGGCATTCAAGGAGTTGGTTACCAACACCTATGGCGTGACGATCGACAGCTATACCGACCAGGATGTAAAAATTGTCGGCGATCGCCAGGAGTCGGGTGACGACTGGACGGTGGAGACGCGCATCGTCAGCCCCAATGACGAAAAAACGATCAAGGAAGGGACCAAGGTAGACTACCGGCTGCGCAAGCAGGATAACCAATGGAAGGTGATTGACTTTACGGCCGAAGGGGTGAGTCTGGTGGCGAATTTCCGATCGCAGTTCCAGGAAATTATGTCCAATGGCGGAATCGACCAGTTGTTGAAGCTGTTGCGCGATAAGAACGCTGCCAAAGGACGTTAATATGCGTATTGCCAGTAAATACAGGGAAGAATTGGCTTCAGTGGCGATGAAGTGGTGGAGTCGTATGGCGCTAATGCTGGCTGGCGTGGCAGTGAGCGTGTGCGGGGGATGCGCCGCCGGGCCGAACAAGATTGATCCGTGGGAAAAGACCAACCGGTGTATCTATGACTTCAATGATGCCGCGGACCGCGCTGTGCTCAAGCCGTTGGCGGACGGGTATGTGAAAGTAGTCCCCCAGCCGGTTCGCAGTTGCATCGGCAATGGTTTTGACAACCTGGTTTATTTCAACGTGATCTTCAACGATCTCTTGCAGACCAAGTGGTGCCAGGGTCTGGGGGATACGATGCGGATGACGGTGAACAGCACGATTGGCATCGCCGGGATGTTTGATGTGGCTAGCAAATGGAACTTGCCGGCGCACGATAATGATTTTGGAGTTACTCTTGGCAGATGGGGCTGCGCGCCGGGGCCTTACCTGGTGCTGCCACTTACGGGGCCGTCGTGTCTGCGCGATGCGCCGGGAATCGGCGTGGAGTACCTGGCCACGCCGACGACATGGTTGAATCTGCCGTTGCTGATAACGATTCCGATGTACGTGACCAATACAGTTGATCTGCGTTCGCGTTTTGACAGCGTGGTGCGCTTCCGCAACGCGGCCGGTATCGATCCGTACGTGTGGACGCGCGACGCCTATCTACAATTCCGGGCTTCGCGTATTAGCGAAGGCAAGCCAACGACGCAGCCGGGGCTTTATGAGGACGAAGGCGATGATGGGGATGCACGCTCCAGTGGAACACGGCCGTCGACGTTGCCATAATGGTCACTTTGTTCCCCCCGCTGTTTTGTGGTTGGCGATACACTACGGGCCATTGCGGAGCGGGCTCGTGGTCGGCGACGTTTTGACGAGGCGATTTTTCCGGCGTTGGGGACTGTTTCCGCAGCGTTTTGGCTTGACAGAATAATCGTGTCATTCAGAATCTTCCCTGGAAGCGCTGGCCATGGTTCGATTTTGAGACACGAATGAGAGGTCACGTATGCGCCGCCGCCAATCGCCGTTCAGCTTGAAAGCTTTGAAAGCAAGCCGTAGACGTACGCAGGTAAAGGCCAGGCGGGCATTTGTCGAGGCACTGGAAGGGCGGGTGTTGCTTAGCAGCGCTGCCTTGGTCGCCAGCTCCATTGCGAACCAAACCATGGCCGATTTGCCTGCAGCGGAACGGTTCGCCATCTCAGCGGCACTGGTGCAGGATGCCCGGCTGACGGCGTCCGATGGTGCGACCAATGATTATTTCGGTTATGCGGTTGCGGTTAGCGGCAACACAGTGGTGATTGGCGAAGACGGGGCCACGGTAAGCGGTCATGCAGGCCAGGGAGCGGCGTATGTGTTCACGGAATCCGGCTCCGGTTGGGCGAACATGACCCAGACCGCCGAACTTACCGCCTCCGATGGCGCGGCAAATGCGTATTTTGGCGACTCGGTTGCGATCGACGGCGACACGGTGGTGGTCGGAGCGCCGGGCGTCACGGTCAGCGGTCACGGCGACCAGGGAGCGGTATACGTATTCACCGAGCCCGGTTCCGGTTGGACGAACATGACCCAGACTGCCAGGCTCATCGTTTCGGACGGCGCCGCCAGCGACCAGTTGGGTTCGTCGGTTGCGATCAGTGGAGACACGGTGGTGGCCGGAGCGCCGAACGCCACGGTCGGCGTCAATGCCGGTCAGGGAGCGGCGTATGTGTTCGCCGAACCCGGCGCCGTCTGGTCCAACGAGACCCAGATCGCCAAACTTACCGCATCCGATGGGGCGGCAGACGATACTTTCGGCGCCGCGCTGGCGATGGACGGCAACACGGTGGTAGTCGGAGCGGCGGGAGCTACTGTTGGCGGCAACAGTGGCCAGGGAGCGGCGTACGTGTTCGCCGAACCCGGCGCCGGTTGGACGAACATGATCCAGAACGCAAAACTCACCGCCTCCGATGGCGCCGACGGTGACGGTTTCGGCGCGTCGGTTTCACTGAGCGGGGAGACGGTAGTGGTCGCAGCGCCGTATGCCGCGGTCGGCGCTAATGGCGGCCAGGGCGCAGCCTACGTGTTTGTCGAGCCTGGCGCCGGCTGGACTGATCAGACCCAGACAGCCAAACTTACCGCGTCAGACGGCGCGGCCTACGACGATTTCGGCGCATCGGTTTCCATCAGCGGCGCCGCGGTGGCGATCGGATCGCCATACGCCACCGTGGACGGCGACATATACCGGGGTGCGACGTACGTATTCACCGAGCCAGTCGCCGGATGGGCCAATGAGACCCAACTGACCAAGCTCACGGCGACCGATGGCGCTGTCGATGACCGGTTCGGCAGCTCGGTGGCGATCAGCAGTAACAATGTGGTGGTCGGAGCGCCCTTCGAAAACCATCAGGGAGCCGGCTACGTGTTTGGGCCGGATATTGCTTCGAAGCTGGCGTTCAGTGTCCAGCCCGGCAATGCCGTGGCCGGCTCCGCGCTGGCTCCGGCGATCACCGTGGCGGTAGAGGATGCCGCCGGCAATACGTTCACGGGAGATGATACTTCGACGGTGACCCTGACGCTGGACGGAGGAATATTCGCCAGCGGTAGCACGACGACGGCGGTGGTTTCCGGCGGGGTGGCGACATTCAGCAACCTGAAGATCGATGCCACCGGGAATTACAGTCTGAGTGCCGGCGATGGAGCCATGACCGGCGTTATGTCTGGCATTTTCAACATCAGTGCCGCTGCCGCCGCGAAGCTCGCCTTCAGTGTTCAACCCGGCAATGCCGTGGCGGGAGTGGCGATCGCTCCCGCGGTGGTAGTGAAAGTCGAGGATGCCTACGGCAATATGGTCACCAGTGATACTTCGACAGTGACGCTTGGGCTCAGCAGTGGTTCCTTCGCCAGCGGTAGCGCCGTGACGGTTGCGGTCTTGGGTGGGGTGGCGACGTTCAGTAATCTGATCGTCAACACCATCGCTGCCAATTATGCGATCAGCGCCGGCGACGGCGTCCTGGCCGACGCCACCTCCAGCTTCTTCAATATCACTTCCTCAACCGCGACCATCGGCGGGGAGGTTTTTAACGATGTCAAGGGCAAAGGCATCCTCACCAGGAAAGATCGCGGCATGTCCGGAGTGACGGTTAGCATTCAGGCCGAGCGCGGCCAAAAACTGGTGCGTAAGGCGAAGACCATCATCACCAATGCATTGGGCCAATATTCCCTGGCCGGTCTGGCCCCAGGACTCTATCAAATCAGCGAAGCTGTTCCCGCAGGCTACAAACAGACGGCGCCGTTGCCAGGCGTGTATAACGTCACGGTCAGCGCGGGTCAAAAGTTGACCGGCGAGAATTTTGGCAACAGAAAGTGAGTTCAAGAGAGAGAACGATTGGCATGTCGAAGCGAGCGGGATTGGCTGCAATATTCCGTTTTCGGATGGATATTTTGTTCAGTAATCACTTCGGTTGTGGCGCCGGTGGGGGACTGTCAGCGACTTCCGTCTTGGCGGATTGCCGATCCAGACGCAGAGCCCACGTGGTGATCGGGTTGTGCAGGAGCACGACCTTGAGTTTCCCGTCGTAGGCCATGGCGCTGTTCCAGGAAAAGTTGTGGTCTTTGCCATCGGAGAACGGCAGCGATAGGGCAACGTAATTCTTCGCTTCCGGGTCGAAGGCGAGGTTCACGTCCGTGCCGCCCGCCCCTTTGAACCGCGGCATCAGCAGCACCAGGTCGGCCCCGGGCTCGTAGACCTGCTCCTCCCAGAACGCGAAACCGCCAACTACCGCGGGCACTTTGACATCGATCTTTTCCGATTGCCCGCTTTTGAAGTCGTAGCGGTATATATCCCGCCCGGGGGCAATCCACAGGCAGTCACGTTTGGAGTCGTAGACCATTCCGTGGCCGTCACACCATACCTTCTCCACTTTCGGCGCGCCGGGCATCTTCTCCCATGCCCGTTTGGAGCCGTCGAAGCGGAACAATCCTTTGACCGAGAACGCGACCACGCCATGCGGCGTCGGTTTCAGCAGCGTACCCATCACCCCTCCGTGCTGCAGTCCGGTGACCGTTTCGGGTTCCCATTCGCGTTCGGCGACGTTGTAGATGCGGTCCAGATAGAGCATCCGGCCGGACAGCGAATCGTAGGCGTAGGCCCGGTAGGTGTGGACCGGAATCTGCGGTCGGTCATGAAAACTCAGAGCCGCCTTGACGAAGAATCCACCGTTGGGTTCCAGTGGCAGGTCCGGTGAATACGACTGGCTCCACAGGTTGCTGCGCACACTGTAGTGGGCAACGTCGGTGGCCCGGTAAGTCACGTGGCCGCCCGCCCAGTAGAGCCACTGCTGGCGGTCGCTGTCGTAGGCCGTTGAACTCCATTCGCGGATTCCCAAGCCTTTGGGCGGAGTGATAAGCGTCCACTGGTTGGCGGGCAGGGTTTTAAAGAACTGCTCGACTTTGGCGGTGTCCGGGGGCGTGGGGGCGACTTTCTCCCACTCGGCCGGGCGGACGGAAAAACTCATCGTGCCGGGAACCACCCCAAGCTGAGCCGCCTCGGGCGGGCTCGGCTGGTTCGGATCGATCTTGGCGGCCCATGTCGAGCGTGCGGTAGTCCCGGTGTCGACCATCACCAGCACGTCATCGTCATCCGCCGCCCCCGCCCAGGTATCGGTTCCGCCGGTTGGCTCCGTCCGGGGCCCGCCGTCCCTGGGAGCGGCGGCGGCCGTGGACAGCAGTTTCCATTGGTTGGCGGTCAGGTCGTAGGTCCATAGTTGCAAGGGAATGCTCGCGAATGAGCCGTTGATCGTGTAGCCGCCAGCCAGGACGATCTGCTTGCTCTTGGGCAGATAGGTCAGCACATGCCCGGCTCGCGGCGACGGCACGGACTTGGGGAATCGCTGCTGCCAGATGCGGGTTTTGCAGTCATAAACCCAGGTGTCACAGTAGCAGCGATCCAAGCCGCTGCCGCCGAACAGAACAATTTTTTGAGTCTCGGCATGATAGGCCATCCGGGAATGCGCCCGGCCGGATGGCTCGGCAGTCAGGGCCATGGCGGCCGCATCCAGCGCTTCGGCCGCTGCCGCCAGTTCCCACAGCGTTGGCGCAGTGATCGCTTCCTTTAATTTCGGTCCGTTCTCCTTGAAGCGCTGGGCCGCAGACCTGAGCCACATGCCCGCCTGTTGACCCAGGGTTTGCAGTTGAAGATCGTCGGCCTTGAGGGCCGTCATCTCCGCGGTCAACGCATCGATATCCCTGGTTACACCAGCCGCCGACTGCGACAAATCCGCCTTGGCCTCAGTCTCGGTTTCCGCAATGAACAACCGATTGCGGGCAGCGCTCAGCACGGCCCAGGCTCGACGATGCAGGGCCACCGTCTTGTCGCGCAGTTGCGCCAGGGCCGCATTCACTGGTTCGATGTGCCGCCACTCGTTTTTTTCGATCGCGTAAACCCACGTGCCCGGCGTGCCGCCCAATTGATCGCTGCTGCCGCCGATCGAGACGATCTCCTTGTTCACTGGGTCGTAGCACATCGAACCCCATACCATCGCGAAGTTGCCTTGGGAGAATGGCTTGGCCTTGGTGTCGCTCCAGACGCGGGCCGCCACGTCGTAACAATTGGTCCGGTTCAGCAGACAACAGTAGAGCTTGTCCGTGCCCGCTGCAAACGCCCACTGGTTGTGGGCTCGCGAGTCGGTGCCGTAAGCCGAGTTCCACATTCCCATCCGGGTCACTCCGCCGGCCTCAACCAACAGTAGTTTGCCGTCGCTAGCGAACGGCGGGGCGTCGGTCGGACCAGACTCCGTTTTCCACGGTGCGCCCGGCGGATAGGCGTTGGTCCATTTGTCAACGCCCAGGTTGAAATGCTCGACCTCAAAGTGCTGTTTCCCTGAAGTCGGCGTGCCGCCTACCAGAACGAAGTATTTGCCAGTCGCATCGTAGAAGAACATCGGCGAGTTTCGCCCGCCCGTTGGTGAACTGTCAACCTGGGTCCAAATGTTAGGCGGGTTCGCGGCCAAATCCGCCGCCGAGGCGCTGGCGGTTACGATAACAGCTGCTAAACACGCAAACATGAGACTTCGCATCGCTGATCTCCTCGCCTGTCGGAGGCGAATTCAAGGTGTGGACTATTTACAATGATGATAGTACCGTCATCGGATCAGCCGTCCAGTATCTGTTGCGTCTTCTGGGTGTTGACAGAGGGTGGAAAATGCCACTATTACAAGGAATCTGACATGTCACTTTTCAACCCTGCGTTCTGTGAGAAACACTGCCCCGTCTGCACCAGGGCCAGGAAGGGCCATTGGTTTGCCAAGATGCTCCAGAAAGTGGAGTCGGCGGTGACCTTCGGAGGATGCCCCTGGGGTCGGGCGAGGCGGCGGAAGTACGGGGTGCGGCCGGATGAGCCGCTGCCGCCACAGGACATACACAAGGCATGAGTGGCACCATGCCGACCGCATGTTTTGGCAGTTCACTTTCTGTTCAGGCTCTTGCGGTGCCGGGGCCTGTTCTGTAGCGTGACGTCCATGATGTGTAAACCGTGTATTGCCGCGCTGGCTGGAGCACTGGCGGTACTCGCAAGCTCAGGAACAACTTGGGCAGCCGGACCGGCAACCATGCAGACCACGGCATCTCAACGCCCGGCACTGCTGATGATGCCGCCGGGGTATGAGAATGGGCATTGTTTTCGCGAACTCTTCGAGCAACCGGATTCCTGGCAGCGCACACGGGCGATGGTGGATTCGCTGGGATACGCCGATCATGTGCTTGACCGACAATTCAGCGACGAGGAGTTGCACGCCTGGTTCACGATGCTGCGGAAATGGGGGCTCAAGATGGAGTTGGAAGTGGGTGCGGTTAAGGAATGGGGACCGACGGGCCAGAAGACATTCGATGCTGAGCACTGCAAGTGGGACCGCTTCATCAGGCTGGGAGGCGAAATCAGTAGCATCGGTATGGATGAACCGCTCTGCTGCGTTCGCAAAGCGTTGCACAAGAGCGACGATTACGCCGTGACCGAAACCGCAGATTTCATTGTCCGCGTACGCAAGGCGTATCCGGCGATGCTTATAGGAGACATTGAGCCGTATCCGTTTATTCCATTGGCGGACCTGAAGACCTGGGCTGAGGCCTTGGACAAGCGTCTTGCGGAGTTGGGCGTGCGCGGGCTGGATTTCTTCCGCCTCGACGTCAATTGGGCGGAATTCGTCGTTCTCGAGCACGGCAACTGGCAGGAGGTCAAAAAGGTTGAGCAATTCTGTCGTCAGCGCAGGCTGAAATTCAGCCTGATCTACTGGGCGTCAGGCCAGCCGGAGTTCCAACGTCGCGGCATGTCTGACGACTCGACCTGGTACGTTTCGACGATGCAACAGGGCTACGACTATGCTCACGTCAACGGTAAGCCTGACCAGTACGTTGTGGAGAGCTGGATCGAATGTCCCTCCCATTCGGTACCAGAGACGGAGCAGTTCACCTTTACGCGCTCGGTACTGGATTTCGCGCAAAGGTTCGTACCCGGCCACAAAACAGCCGCTTCGCGCCCGGATGGTGAATGATGGATCACCTACTGTGGTCCACGGACGGTCTGGTATCTTTCCTGGCTATGAGGAAGCTCTTTTGCTTCTGCGTGGTCTTCGGAGGAATGCTCTTGGCCGGGGTTTACGCGGACACGCCAGTGACTGAGCCGGACGTGGCTGCCTGGAGGCTATGGGCTCGCGACAAAGACGCGGCGGCAGTTATCCGCGATGACCAGGTCCGCCACGGCGGTTGTCCGACGATTCGTGTGGAACACACCGGGACGAAGGACTGGAGCCTGGAGCCCGGCGTGGGCCGAACTCAGGTGAAGGCCGACGACATGCTGGAACTGTCGGCATGGATGCGGGTTTAGGGCGAGGGCGACCTGCCGGTAGGGTTTGCGTGGCCGCATCAGCCAAGTTGCCCGTGCGACGGGGTATTCCGAAACGGCCGATCACCAGTTCCTGACGGCTGATCTGGCTGTCCAGCATACCCGGTTCGCCAACGGCGTGACGGTGACGGTGAACTTCTCGGACAAGCCGTTCAAGACGTGCGAGCAGATAATCGTTCCCGCCGGAGCGTTTTATGTTGCGGGGCTGGCGGGAAGGTAAGTCGGACCAGTGGTGAAAGGGAATGCCCAGATAGCGGCCCCGGGAATGCGGTTTTTGCCTCAAAACATCAAAATTTCACATTGCAACCGTTCCCGCATTTTTTGGCCAAATCAGGCCTGTCGTGCGCCGTTTGCCCGATGGTTATGGCCCACGCGCAAGGCGGTCGCATCTCGCGAACGGCCAGCGCTATTGCCGCCGACTGGCCCAATCATGGCATGTCGCATCTTTCATCAACCGCGTAGCCAAGTTTTACGCGTAGGACGCGTTTGTTGATGACGTCCGACACATAGGCGTACTTGTCGGTGACCGCCATGCCCGTGATCCAGGCCAGGCCGATTTCAGGCGAAGCGGATGGGCTGGAAAGCCCCGGAGTATCATCGGGATGCCGTGGCCGCAAACGCTTGGTCTGCGCATCGACCACGTAGCTGTCGGGGCCGCGGCAATCCTGGTTGCCGTAGCCGCCGAAGGAGAGGATTTCGTTGCCGGCGGTGTCCAGCACGCCAACGCGGAACCGGCCGGTGTCGGGTGCAAAGACGCGGCCGAAATCGTCCACATCGAAATCGGAACCGGTGCAGTGGCACCGGCCCGCCGGGGCGACGCTCATGTCGCCCAGCGGCGAGAAACCGTCCTTCCACCATAGTGCACCTTGCAAGGTGGCACCTTCCCGCCGCCCGTAAGCGGCCACTTTTTCCTTCTGCATGGTATCGGGCAGTTTCCTATCCGGCCCATCCTCGGCATTGAAGTTCCATACCATAGGGCTATCCGGGGCGCCGATGCGCACCCAGTCGATTTGGAACGCTCCCTTGCGGGCATCGGTGGGAACCAACTTCAGGTTCCACACGATGTCGCGCCAGTCCTTCTCGCCCGACAGGTCGAAAGCGTATTCGGTGAAGTCGCTGTCGGGCTTGATATCCACAGGCTTGGAAAACCCGTCACCGCAGGCTTCCACGTAGCTTTCCCTGAGGCGGTGATAGCTCAGAATCGCCTGCTTGCCGTCGCTTTCGTTCTTCAGACGCAAGGTCACGGTCTTGCATTTCTCCGCGTCCACCCTGACACCCGGAAAGTTCAGTGTCGCCAAGGCCTTGGCAATCGAGCCCACCAGGCAGCCGCTGGTGGTCTTGAGGCCGGAGACACTGCGACCGCTGCCCCACCCCTCATAGGTCAGGGGCGAGGCCAGCCCGTCATTAAACCAGATGGCGCCGCCCGCCTGCGGGAACTTGATGATACTGCCGTATATCCAGCTGAGTTCCTCGGCGGTACCTGGAAAAGCGGCCAGGGAAGGCTCAAATTCCTTGGGCATTGGCGTATCGATGGCCTTGATGGAGTCCATGATGTACAGATTGCCCTGGGTATCGATGCGCGGGCCGTACATGCCATCGCTGACCGTCTGAAGGACAATGCGTTTCAGGTTGCCGTCCGGGTCGTAGATATGGACAGTCGTATGACCGTGGTACTCCGGGCCGCGGGCCCTGACATAGACATCGCCCTTGCGGTCCACGCCAAAATCACGTTCCCAGTTGGTGGTGCCGGTGGGACCCACCGGCAGTCGCCCTTTCAAATAGGGATCATCAAGCGTGGCGGCAAACGGCTTGGGATTTCCATCGCGGTCGAGGCGCAGTATTCCCCCCGCCTGCCCGGCGTGGTCCTGGCAATAGATTGAGCCATCTGGCCCGAGGCGGTGGCTGCGGCCCTCCAAACCAGCCACAGCACGCTTATCGAGCGTGCGAATCTCGCCGGTGGCTTCATTCATGATTTCCAGCCAGGAGCCGTAACCCGCGGCGCCACCCTTGCGGCAGAGCACCTCGTGGCGCGTGGGATCGGCAGTCGGCCGCCAGTAGAACTCGGACGGATGGCAATCGGCCGGCGCCAGGTCCGAGAAGTGTCCTTCGGCATCCTGGCAGCGCAGCAGGCGCACACCGGCGGCGGCCCAGAGCACCACCGGCTGGGCCGTGGCATCCAATGCCAGCCGCCATACCTGGTTCTTCGCCGCCGGTGGCAGAGTGACCCGGCCGGCCTCCTGGGCGTTCTTCCAATCGGCGAACTTGATGACCGCGCCAGCGCCCTGGGCCATGCTATGCACATAGATGGCCCCGGATTTGCCATCGGCGTCAACCCACTGCGGCGACTTGACGGCGATGGAGCCGGCAACGGTCTTGTCCTTCGTGTTGACCACCAGCACGCGGTCGTTGGCGGCATCGGCGATTAGGAGATGCCCATTGCCATCCAGCGCCACGCCGCGAACATCATTCACATGACTGTCGTCAGCCCCAGATTTGTCCGCGTCGCCAAACCAGACTTCCGCCGGCCCGTTCTGGGGCATGGAAACGCGGTAGATGGCGTGGACGGTCTTGGCATCGCTTTTTACCAAGCCGGACACAAAGACGCCCTGGGTATCGGCGGCCAGGAAGGGATAGGCCGTAAACTTGAGGCCCGCTCCCAGGTTGCCGCCGCCGTACCCGCCTTTGGGAATCCCACCGTCGGCGTCCAACAGGGCCAGGCGGGTTCGGTTCACGGCCAGCACGATCTGCCCGTTGGGCATCACGGCCGGCTGGTGGGCGATTTCCTCCGCCGGGTAGAAGCTGAGCCCCTGGACGCGATGAATGAAGGGATTGAAACCGCCTAGCGAGTTCACGAAAGCTCCGGCCCCAGCGGCCCTGGCGACGGGTAGGCTGGACGGGAAGGGCTTGATGGTGTTTTCATAGGCGCCAGCCCGGCTGAACACGCTGATGCGGGTTGACGACCAGACCATAGCCTGGCAGGTTTGCAGGACGTACAGATGGCCATCGGGTCCGGCAGCCAACCCCATGACGCTTTCCAACTTGTTGGGCCCGGACATGTCTGCGGCGGTGAATGCTTCGCCGGCATAACTGGTCTTGAGTCCCAGCCCCACCCGCACCTTGAACGGCCCGGCTCCGGCCGGCCGACCATCATCATTGATGGAGTCCCAGGCAATTTCCTGGACCAACGAATTGCACTTAAGCGGCACCGGAGCCTTTGGGCCCAGCACGCCCGCCGCCAGATGCCGGACAACTTCGCCCTTTGCGTCTTCCACGTAAACAGCCAGATCAAGGTTCTTGTTGACGGCAAAAGAGATGTGGTAACTGCCGCCATCCTTGGTCACCACCGGCTTGGAGGTAAAGCCAACATCCTGGGCATGCGCGGCCACTGAACATAGCCACCCTGCGATTACCGCCGAAAATATCGAGTGTCTGCACATCAGTGTTTTTCTCATATCCAGACAAATTATCCATTTGGCCCAGTGAATGCCAGAAACACGGCCGGCCACGCCACCCGTGCCCGTGTCCAGTCTCCATGACTACTGAAGAAGAAGCCGGCTAGATGGCGCAGGGTGCGGGGAGCGATTACGCTCACGTCAACGGTAAGCTTGACCAGTACGTTGTGGAGAGCTGGATCGAATGTCCCTCCCATTCGATACCAGAGACGGAGCTGTTCACCATTACGCGCTCGGTTTTGAATTTCGCGCAGAGGTTCGTACCCGGTCGCATCCTAATATCTGGAAGCTACAGGCCTTTGCCGATGCCCCAACTGACGCAGTCTGACAATGGTCGCCGCGGCGCAGAACAACACCAGCACGGCAGCCATTTCCACCCATATCTGCCATGGCCGCCACGGCGAGACCTCCAATACGCTGGCGCGAAGCGGCAGCACGTAGACCACGCCATCGTAGCTGCCGTGAATGAGCACGGTTGCATCGCCGGCCTGGAGCACGGCGGGCGAGCTCCAAAGCGTTTCGCCCTTGCTGATACTGTCCCACTGCGGTTCGCCTACGTAGTAGCATGTCTCGACCGCACCGCCGGCGGCATCCAGAACAACAAGGTGATTATCAAGACAGGCGACGGCTACCCGCATTTGCCCAGCGACCTGGAAGACGCTCGGGGCCGAGAACACCTCGCTGCCCAGCCGGCGCCGCCACAGCTCGCCGCCGTCGCTCGCCCGCAGGGCGTAAACGCACCGGTCGTACGACCCGACGAACACGACGTTTTCGCCGTTCAACCGGGTCACACAGGCGTTGTTGTCAACCCAGTTACCCGTCATCCGCCGCCACCTCTGGACACCGGTGCGGGCATCGATCGCGATAAGGTCTCCGAACTTAGATCCGAGGAACACGGCTGGCGCCACGCCGTCCGGCTCGACCGCCGGCGAAGCCAGCACCTCGTGCGGCATCTGGAACGTCCAAAGCGGCGACGGTCCCTGTCGCGACACAGCCAGCGCCCGCACCAACCCCTTGCGGGCGGCGAGAAACAGCACGAATCGGCCGTCGATCTCTCGTCCGGCCGGCGCATTGACCGGTCCGGTGTCAATTGCCTGCGACCAGAACACCGTCCCGGTAGCGGCATCGAGGGCCGACAGGATAGCCTGCTGTCGGTTGGTAGCGAACGCCTTATCATAGACGAAGCAGGCGACGTACACGATGCCGTCGTGGACCAGCGGCGCGGCCACATCCACATCGCCCTGAGTTGCCGTCGCGGCGACCAGTTCGCGGCTCCACAGTGGCTGGCCGGTAGCGGCGTCGTGAGCGTAAACGAAGCGGTCGGAGGAACCCCAGATGACGGCAGCCCGGCCCGCGACCTCACCCACGACGGCGGCATCGCGGATCGCCCCATTTGTCACCTTGAACCACAGGCGCTGCTTGGCCAGCAGGTCCAGGGCGTGCATGGTGTGGTCGCAGCCGCCGACAAATACGAGTGGCCGGCCGCCGACAACCGCCACCGCCGGCGATGCCCAAACTGCGACGCCCTTCTGGTAAATTCCTTTGCCCAGCGACCTGAAATGCCATTCCTCAATGGGCTGGCTTGATGCGGCATGGACGCAGGCTGCGCCGCCTGGCCCGCAACGCTGGCTTGGCCAATACTGGTCCGCGCCGACCGCGGTCGCCAGTCCCGACGCATCAAAAGTGATGGCCCCGGGCAAGCATTGCTCGCAGCACGCCAGGGCCAACGCCGTGACGATCAGCCGGTGGACTATCATGGCTCCGCCCTCCATCGGTCGACCACGCGTATGGCTGACGCAGGGCAGTTGTCGACGCATCGCAGGCAGAGATGGCATTCGGCGCGATCAACCGCGCCGTCGCGGATCGCATCCAGCCGGCAGACACTGGAGCACTTGCCGCAGTGTTGGCAGGCGGACGGGACGCTCTCGATCCTGCGGACGCTGTGGCCGGCGGCCCAGCGGATCACCTCGCGCCACGGGCACAGGTAGCGGCACCAGGCGTGCGGCACCGAGAGCGACGCCAGAATGACGACAAGAGTCGCCAGCGCCGAGGCTGGGTCCCAGACCTTGGCGAAAGTGAAATGCACCGGCGATGTGATCTGCCAGCCGGCGATCGCTGCTAACAGTATGACCAGCAGCGAGACCAGTCGCAGTTTGCGGAGCGGGCGATCCCACACGCTTCGCCGCCACGCCACCAGGAAGAGTATCGCAATCAGCACCTCGGACCAGTAGATGCCGGAGTCCTCGTGGAACAGGATTCGCGTCTGCGTCAGATAGGCCACGCCGAGCAGAAAAACAGCGGCGGTGGTGCCGGCCATCAGCCAAGGCCGCCAGCGACCGGTCTGCGCCGCGGCTCCACGCCGTCGGCCGAAGATCGCCGCCACCAACTCCTGTAAGGCGCCCGTCGGGCAGGTCCATCCGCAAAACGACGGGCCGAAGATCATCGAAGTCACGAAGATAGTCACCGGCATGGAGCAGAAATACAGTGCCAGGATGTTCTCGTGCCCGATCTCGTTGACGCCGCGAATCAGGTTTCGCAACATTCCAAACACTCCCATGCACGTGTAGACCACCAGCACGAAGATGAAAAAGGCGACAGCCTGATTGAGGTGCCGCATCCACTGCCGTCCGCGCCTGGGAAGCAGCACCGGCAGGCAGGCCAGCAAGCCTACCGCCAGAATTGTCAGCAACTCGACGTAACTGCCCTGCATGCCGGTCAGGGCCTGTTCGACAAGTTTGCCGTTGGCGACGAGATGCTCCAGTGAGTCTTCGATTCGTTGCAGGAAGACGGTCATGGCGCATCCTCCCGTAGTGGAACATCGGGACCCGAGGCGACCAGATTCCGAACATAGTCACGGAACGGGCCCGCTGCAAACGTCTCTGGCGGGCCAAACCGCACGATGCGCCCGGCCTGCATCACCGCCGCCAATCTGCCTTGGGCCCACAGTTCGCCGGCCTCGTGGGTGACGTGGATAGTCACCGAATCCGTCGCGTCGTGGATGTGGCGAAGAATGTGGAGCAGTTCGCGGCGGGCCCGCGGGTCCAGCATGCTCAGCGGTTCGTCGAGCAGCAGTATGTCAGGCTTGATGACCAGCGCCCTGGCCAGTCCGACCCGTCTGGCCTCGCCGCCGGACAACGAGCCGGGGTGCCGGTCGAGCAGATGGCCGATGCCGACCAAGGCGACGATCTGTGTGAACCGCTCGACCTGTTCCGCCGGGGAGATGCGGCAGTAATCGAGGCCGAACTGCACGTTCTGGCGAACGGTCATGTGCGGAAACAGCGACTGGCCCTGCGAAACGTATCCGATGCGGCGCCGCTGTGGAGGCAGGCGGGAGATGTCGCGGCCATTGCAGACAATCGCACCGGCCGCCAGCCCGTAAAGCCCGGCTATCGTCCGCAGCAGCGAGGTTTTGCCGCAACCACTGGCGCCCATGAGCACCAGGTAGTCGCGGCGGCGAAGTTCCAGCGAAATCGGGCCCAGCGTGAATTGCCCGAGGGATAACGACAGGCCGGCGATGGACAGGAAGGCATCGCTCATGCGGCCTGCCTTTGTCCAGGAGGCCGTGAATCCAGATCGACGGGGATGGCGGACGGCGGGTCGGGCAACGTCCTGGAGACGAGTTGGAGCAAGAAAAACATGGCCAGCGAAAATAACAACAGCAGGGCAATCAGCGGGGCGGTCTCTTCGAGTCCGACGCTGTTGAACCGGTTGAACGCGGCAATGGGGGCGGTTTCCGGCGTGGGTGCGACGAGCACGACGGCCCCGAACTCGCCTGCGGCCCGGGCCCAGGCCAGCACCGCACCGAGAAACACTCCGCGGGCCGCCAGCCGGAGTGAAATGCGACGGTACATGCTCCATGGCCCGGCCCCGAGTGTCAGCGCCGTAAGTTCCATCGCGGGATCGACTGCGTCAAAAGCCGCCACCGCCGTGCGGACCAAAAACGGCAGGGCCACGAAAACCTGGGCCAGGCATATGCCCACAGCCGTGCCGTCGAGCGGAGTGCCCAGAACGTGCCAGGCCCACCCGCCGAGCAGCTGCCGCCGCCCGAACACCATCAAAATCGCGATGCCGGCCGCCGACTGCGGGATCACGATCGGTAGATCGATCAACGACAGCAGCAGCGCCCGGCCGCGGAAGCGCAGTCGGCTCAGGGCATACGCCAGCGGTACGCCGAAGATCGCCAGCACCCCGGTTGCGATAGTGGCGGTGATGACCGTCATGCCGATGGCATCGGTAATGCGCCGGTCGCGCAGCAGGCGGGCGATGTCGTGCCAGTCGCCCTGGGCGATAACGACCAGCACCGGGAGCAACACCAGCGTCATCAGTGGCAGTCCGGCAAGCAGGAACGCCCTGGCCATTCCCGCCGTGGCCCCGCCCCGCGCGCCATGCACCGCGGAGATGATGAAGAACGACGAAAGAATGGCTTCCCAGGCGTAGGGCTGGCAGAATGTCAGGCCGATCGTGGCGGCCCAGAAATAGGCCATCAGCCGGAGGCTCCGGGAGCAGGCGGTCATCAACAACAGGAACATTACAAACAGCGGCTGGGCATTGGACAGATGCAGGATGAATATTCCGTACAACGCGAGGTATGAAGCGACAAAGACCAGCCAGTGCCATACCGGCAGGTTCCGGTTGATCTGGATGCCTACGTAGAGCACCAGGGCACTGGCAAGCAGGATCGCCCCGCTGGTGAGTGCGTCGGAAGCGGCGTACTGGCCGACATACGTATGGCCGATGACAAGGATCAGCAGACCAGCGGTGAACAGATAGCCGCGCCGCGCCCGCAACGTCAGCACGACGGCGGCGACCGCGGCAGCCAACAGGATCACGTTGAGCAGTTCCAGCGGGGCGATCCGACTGGTCGTGGCCAGAGCGACATACAGCGACAGATGGACCGCCAGCAGCGCGATGATGATGCCGTTTTTCATTGCGTCAGCAGCCCCCCGTAGAGGGCAACGTCGGTAAATGGGCCGAAATCATCCCGCGGCCCGTAGAACACCGGTGGCGACAGCGGCGCAAGACCGTTGTCGGCCATGGCTAAGCGGGCGTCGATCAACAGGAAGCGGATGAGCCTGCGGGCCGGCTCCGGTTGGGCGTTGCGGTCAGGGATGCTCAGCGTCCAGACGATCGGCTTGCCGCGGACGGTTACCCGTTTCGATGAGTCCACGGACAGCTTTCGAAACGTCACCGAGGCGGCGCCGTAGTCGCGATCACGCTGGCCAAGATTTACCTGTGGCGACAGCTCAATTGAACGAATGGAATGGGCAATGGCGGTCGAGCTGTACATGATCGCGTAATCGACCTGACCACTCTTGAGCAACGGCGGCAGTTTCGAAACGTCGTCGACGACGACGTCGCATTTCTGCACCAGCCGGTCGCACAGCCCGGGCGAGCCGTCCGTCTCCTGGAGTTTCCACGCCAGCAGCGTGCAATAGCCGATTGGCGCCAAATTCTCATCGACCCGAGCCAGCCGCACGTTCGGCTGAACCAACGCCGCCGGCCAATCCTGCTCCGCCGCCGCGACGTTCTTTGCCAGTTTGCCGACAGCCAACACCAGCCGATCAGTCGCGAAATCTATTCGCCAGCGGCAGTGGCCGTTGAGCAATCCCGTCACCAGACCGTTGTCGGCGAGGCAGATAAGGTCGCAGTCGCGCCCGAGTTCGGTCAGCTTGCGGCAGGCCTCTTGGGAGCCACTGGCTTCGGTCTGAATCGAAAGGCGGGCCTCGAGCCGACAGCGATCACGGATTTGGTCAAGCAGGGGCGACAGGCCGGCGGCGTGAAAAATTCGTACTTTGATCGTGGCGGATGTCCGCGGCAGTGCGTAGTATGTCGCGGCCGCCGCCACGCTGATTACTGCCACGAAGATGGCAATACGGAGTTTGGTCATACGCGGCCTGCGTTCGCCGCGTGCAACAACTTACGAGCAGACAACAGCACAAATAACAGGCCAAGTGGGATCAGATACCAGTACTTGTGCCAGTCCACGCCGCGTTCGGCAATGAGCGTGAGCTTCATCTCCGTGACCGGTTCGCCATAAGATGCCGGTTTGACATTCGCATGGTCCCAAACAAACCCCCGGTATAACTCTTCCTGTTCAGAATCGAGATGGAATCCATCCACCAAATGATTTCGTGCTGAAACATCGCTGCCCCATTTCAGAATAAATTGTTGAGGCTTCCCCTGCGCCCCCAATCGGGCCGGAATCATGGCGCCGAGACGAAGCGAGACGATCCGGCCGAACTCCTTTAGTACGGAGGCGCCGTCAACTAAAAGCGGAATCGTCTCGCCGGATGCCGTCGACAGTGACAGATTATCAATTGAAGCCGCCGTGAACCGCGGATCATTGAAGCATCCGAGAATGACAAAACCGCCCGGCTCCGAAGCGAGAGCCGTTCCGCCTGCGGTCGATTCGAAAAGCGAAGGGTCGGCCGGGAGTATCCGAAGCGCGACGGATTCGGCCGCATCAAGCTGCCTCGCCCCAACGAAACCCAGAACCAAAGCCAGCGTCCATGGCAGCAAATGCGACCGCGCGCCCGACAAATCATCAGTTGACCATGACAAATTTCTCATATACATGCGGATCTGAAACCGAAAATCGGTTTCCTCGCCAAAACGAGCGAACAGGACCGTTCCACACAACTTGGTTATTTTCACTGACAAAACAGGCATGCACGAAAAATTTGTCCTTGCTTTCCAGGTAAACAAGAGAACGAGGAATCGTCAGTGTCGCATTCTTGCCGTCTTCCGCAACCTCGTATTTAAGCAAAGTGACATCGATTTTCTCGTCGTTGCAAGTCACAGTCTTATTAGCGGGATTGAGAAGAAAACGACGTGGAATCGGATTCCCCTGGGGCGGGCCATCGGGCACCAGGTAGAACTCAATTTCCTTCAGATTAGGCACCGTCCCTTTGGCGACCTCATCGAAATTCAATTTGCAATATACGTTGTTGGCGTCCGCCGCCAGAATCAAATCGGGCCTGAAGAAACTTTTATGGTGATCAAGCTTCTTCGGTTCAGTGGAGTGACAGGAAGTGCAGGAAACGCCAAACGGCACGCTGACATGCCGGGATGCCGGTTCTTCTCCTTTACCCTTACTCAGTTCGACGGTTCGAGCAAAGTTGGCATAGAAGGAATCCGTCTTATCGATCCCGAGAAGTTTTCGAGGAACCTCAATTTCAAAAACACGTCCGAGATCATCAGCGGCCACGCGAATGCCCGCATCCCCGGCCTTGGTCAAGCACGTTTTCTTTAATCGGTCCAACCGCAATTCCACCGGTTCGGCATCCAATGATGGTGCGACATAAATGAATGCCTGGTCGGCGAATTTGGTCGGATTCAGAAAATCAACGTAAACGTAAAGATTCGCATCATCATGGGCCAGCCGGAAACGACTCTGAATTTTGGATACCTCGTAACCATAGAGCGGCGCATACTGCGCAATCCACGGACGGACTGTAGACATCTGGACATAATCGCACAGTGCCGTGTATGCAGGCGACGCTTCCCATACAGCGGCATCCATCCGTCCATCCATCGTCACTTTGGCGTTTTTGATTTCGATGGGATTTCTGGCCAGAAGATTCAAGGACGTGGAAGTAACAACTCCACGGCGCTTGGCCGACGTTGGAAACGACGAGTTACACAAATTCAACAAACGGAATGACACTTCATATTCGCCGTCAGGGATATTCGGTTTGCGCGTGAACGTCACGTCGAAGGCTTGCGGCTTCCCTCCTTTTTGCATGGTCTTGAGATCCGGAAATTCCTCCCAGTGGGACCAAGGCTTCACATCGACATCGAAGGCATCCGTGGTGACCATCAATTCGAGGCTCTGAAGATCTACCGTCGTGGTGTTGGTAACGAATATCCGGATCTTTCCGGTCGCGCCGATGCGCAGCCCCGTGTGATCGATGTCCGATGAAAGCGTCACGTTGTCCCGAAACTGCGAAGAAACCTGGCAGTAGGTGCCGTACCCCTTATCTTTTTTTTCAGGAGTTGCGCTGGGCGTGGAGGTGGGTTTCGATTCCTGGGCGTCGGCCGTGGACACACAACTTAAAGTGATCATCCACGCGCAAAACAGAAACACAGTTTTGTTACAATAAGCAAGCACCAACTGCGGAATACCGATTTGATTCGAGCGAGATAATTTTTCGCAGGCCACTACCATCCTCCATCCTCCTTAAAAATAAACAAGGCATTGCGAGGCAATGCCAAACCGGATGGGTGAGAAAAATGGGCGGTACAGGGCTCGAACCTGTGACCCCCAGCGTGTCATGCTGGTACTCTAGCCAACTGAGCTAACCGCCCGTGCTTTACGGTAGTTATGGTTTACGCGGACGGG
>Ga0316232_1001427_pt1 | contig 29012 bp, 42 predicted proteins | sample TBHtaG_FD_206006 | JGI IMG/M metagenome (GOLD analysis project Ga0316232, IMG submission 206006) | Freshwater microbial communities from Trout Bog Lake, Wisconsin, USA - TBH18025_13 | ecosystem: Environmental > Aquatic > Freshwater > Lake > Hypolimnion/Profundal zone | place: USA: Wisconsin... | reverse complement strand
ACCTCAACTGTTTGTTCCCAGGCATCCTGGATCATCCTCTGCACCCTTGGATCACGACTTAGCTTATATGATGCACTAGCAATAGAGTTGTCTTGACCCTTAGCATTTGGATATGCATCCCTGTATGCTTGTTTGAGACTCTTACCTTGGATGACACCATTAGCAAATAGTATTTGACTTGCATTAAGAGGACGTACTCTATCTTTAAATCCTACAGGTCTACCATCATTCCTTAGTTTAGGTGCATCCGCTTTGAGTGCTAACTGTTCCGCTACGCTGAGGTTGCCCTGGTCTTCAATGTTATCAAATTGATCAACATCATCCAACCCCGACTCAAGCTCACGCATGTACTCCTCACGGCTCATCTTGCCCCTGGTATTTTGATCACCTGTATAAATAGTCATATTACTTAGTACCTACTGTTAAAACTTGCACCACTGTTCCCATTATCATACTGTATTTTTATCCTGTCAAGTTATCAACAGGCTATACATGGCATATTTTTATCCACACCCAGGTTAAAAGTTATCCCCACAAAAATACCCCAAAAACACCTAAGTTATCCACAAACATAGGGTTTACCCTACCATGCCTAGAATCGATTTAAACACCCCTACAAGCGTTTATTTCACTTTACCCACACCTACCCCTTACCCCCTGGTCGTTCGTTCGTCCTAAGCCGTTTTAAGCGTTTTAGAATACTTTAGTTAAACTGTAACCAACAAGTATTACACACAATCACAATGTAATACTATTGAGTTCAAAGTAAAGCGGCACTCGCAACTATATAAATAGCACTGCAACTCACCTAATAATTCTCAACTTCACTCAGGTATTGACAGTCAGTTTAAACATGCTACACTCACGTTGTGATTTCAATATCACAGGCGACAGTAATATCAATATTAACTTAGGAGTACACAATGCAAAGATTCACTTTCAAGATTACATATCGTCAATTGGGCCAGGTTCGCTTTGGAGAGTATTCAATATTCACACGCGACTTCGGGATTGCCAAGGCAAGTGCATACGCATATACATCTATAAATGGCTTAGATGTAATTGAAATTGAAGAGGTTAATTAAGACTCAGCGTATAGCCCTCGGGTGAGGGTTATGCGATGCGCCTTGCATCTAACCAACCAGGAGTACATATGCAGTTGACCACGTCCCAGGTTCACGTCAATCGTGAGTCTTACCTCGAACAGGCGGTAGTTGAATGCCGTCCATTCTTTGACCTCTACTCTCAGCCCTTACCCGCCAAAATTCGGGTATCTTGTGGCTTTCCCTCTAACGCAAAACGCACTGGTGCTATTGGTGAGTGCCACAGTGATAAGGCATCGGGTGATAATGCCTTTGAAATATTTATATCCCCTGTCCTGGACAATCCCTTGGCGGTTTTCGAAGTGTTGATCCATGAACTATGCCACACCCTTGCCGGAGGGTTCAATCATGGTGTTGGCTTTCAAAAACATGCCGATGCCCTGGGACTGATCCCGCTCAACTCAGGTAAGAATGCTTACAAGGCAACCAAGGGCGGTGCTCAGTTCCTGCCAATGTGGCAAGCAGTGATCGACTCGCTCGGTGACTACCCACATAAGGAACTCAGCCTCAGCACACGCAAGACTCAGGGCACACGTATGCTTAAGGCAGTATGCCCATCCTGTGGGTTTTCTTTCAGGGTTACCAGTCACTGGGCAAGTAAGGGTCTACCTCAGTGTTGCAACACTGAGAGCGGTGTTGATTGTGGTGATATTTTCGTTTTAGTTTAAGGAGATACAAGATGGCAATTTCAAATGAATTTAGAGAAATTTTTAACTTACCACTCGCACAGGTTGCGACTGTCTACAACAAAATCACAGGGCTACCCCCAACCACTAAAGCAAGCATGGTCGCTCGACTTTGCGAAGAGGTAGAGACTGGTCGCAACTCACTTCCGGCTATCCTCGGCGCCATAAAAAGCGCTGACAAATACGTCAACGTAAATGGTGTTGCACCTACCCAGGTAGACACTGCGACCACTGACGTAGCTAATCGTGCACATGCCTCTGCGCTCGATGCCCTGGCGGAGATCAATAAGCTTTCGACCAGTACTAAGTCCGCTCTCACAACCCTGTCAAAATCCCAACAAGACCTAACGGCTGACGTGTGCGCAATCCGGGTTGCAGTTGAATCTATTAACTCCCAGGACGTGAACTTGAGAGTCACTCAGCAGATCAGCGATGCCCTTGCACCATTCTTACAAGTGGTCGCAGACCAGGGCGCTCAGGCAATCGTAGCCCAGGCGGTGAGCGTGACTGTACAGGATCGCAAGACTGCCAAGGATTTATTCGGTATCGATGTCAAGGACGTTAAAGGACGTGACCTCATAGTGGATATCTACAATCATCCTGATGCTCCCGCCATTGATCCTAATTTTATTTGGACTGAAACCATCATTCGTCATCTACTCCTGTCCCAGGCGACCGGTGAGAATTTATTTTTCGGGGGCGAAAAGGGCACAGGCAAGACTCAGACAGTCGAGCAATTTTGCGCTATGACCGGACGTGCGTTTACACGCATTAACTTCCACAAGTACTCGACACAGTCCGAGTACATCGGTGACATAGGTGCTGATGCCGGGACTACGTCATTTAAGCCTGGTGCTTTCCTGACAGGGTTTACAACCCCAGGTACTATCATCCTTTTAGATGAGATCAGCATGTGCCCACCAGGCGAACTCGCTCCCCTCAACGGCTTACTCGAGCCTAACTCCAAGGTCAACATTGGAGGTCAAGTGTGGAGACGTGCCCCCGGTGTCTTGGTGATTGGTGCTGATAACACTCTCACCAATGGTGACGACTCAGGACGTTATGGTGACACCAATCAAATGAATTCAGCCCTAGCAGATCGCTTTGCCCGGGTTATCAGGTTCGAGCATTTAACTGAGGAACAAGAAATAGATGCGGTCGCACGTCATACATCATGCGATCCATCACTTGCACGTCACATTGTCGAAGTGGTGCGTGTAGCCAGGGCTAAAGTGACCAGTGGTGACCTGGTTGACGCACCATCGATTCGATCAGTGGTTGCATTCGTTAGAGCCTTGCAAGTGCTCCCGGTTAAGGATGCCTGGTATACGGCTATTGCTAATCGTCAACCCGCTGAGTCAGCTATTGCACTCGAGGGTATTCGTCAAACTCACCTGAGTGAGAAAACTATTCAAGCTTACCTTTAAGGAATCAACGTGAAAAATAAATTATTTGGATTTGAATTGAAATTAGGACTCGAGCAATCCTTTGCGAAAATTTGCTCTCACCTGGGGTTAAAGAGGTGCAGTATCGTATGGTGCTCCAATGCGACCACTGCCTCGATCAACGCCCATAGGCAAATTAGATTGCCCAACTTGAAAGATGATGCATCATTTCCCCAGGCAACATTTAGAAAATACCTGGGCTACTGCCTCCACGAACTACTGCACCACAAGTACACTGATTTCAGTGTGATCAATTCTTACTCAGCCTACCTGGACTCACTGCACAATGCGGTCGAAGATGCCTGGATCGAGCGCACTGCTATCGCTCAAAAAATTGTGCCCAATGTCGAGGAAGTTCTTTTAGACCTGGTCAACGGCATCATTGAAGAGTCACTCACTGAGGTACGTGATTGGACTGCGGTCGGTATCTATCCATTCGCATTGGCAATCTACCTCCGGGGTTATTGCAAACGTGTACCACTTGCAAAGGGGCTTGAGGATATTTTCGAGGAGGCGTTTAAACGCATTGATAATTGTAAAAATTCCGCTGACACGATGACTATCGCTGAGTGGGTATATGCCCAACTCCAACTGCCACCACAACCACCCCAAAATCCATCAGATCAGCCTCAGCCAGGCGATCAGGCATCGGGTAAGGGTACACCCGGCAATCAACCTGGAGACTCTAATGCGGTCGATAAAAGTGACAAGCCTGGTGAAAGTGATAAGCCCGGGGGCGGTCGAGGTGTTGGGGAGCGTAAGCCTGTCACTGCTAAATTTGGTCGCATTCGTCAAGTCGAGCCTATGATTAAAGAGCCTGACTTTGTTGTCGGTAATGGACTCTTCGAGAAAAAATCCCTGGTGCGTGACAATTACCACACTGGCGGTTATAAGTTTGATACCTCAGTCAACGTGCCTGGTAGATTACGTTATGAGGTCAAGCAGTTGTTTGAGAATTCAGCACTCGACAACTTTGAAATGAATCGTAAAAGTGGTCAACTCAATAGCTCTGCACTGCACTCCATCGGTCACTCCAACCGCCTGTTTAAACGTCACCATGAGACTGCCGGGATCGATTCAGCAGTGGTCATTCTCTTGGATGTATCAGGTTCTATGTTCGACTGTAACAATGCGATCATATCGATTGCAGTGCCCACATGCGCTACTTTACTCGACACTCTTAACAGGGCTAAGGTCAAGACTGCACTCATGACATTTGGGGATGAGACATCGATTGTCAAAGGATTCAATACTCCACTTAACCAGGCGCTTAAATCAATATCTGAATTACATGATGGCGGGGGTACTAAAGATTATTGTGCGGTCGTACACGCACACAACATGCTTATGACTCGCAGTGAAAAGCGCAAGGTCGCATTCGTCATCACCGATGGTGAGGGTGACTCACACGCTACTAAAGAGCAAGTAGAAATTGGGGAGCGCATGGGTATTACGACTATCGGTGTGGGTATCGGTGCTGACGTAAAAAGAGTATTCAGCAATTCAGTCACTGTACGCAACGCGAAAGATTTGGCAACTGCTACATTTAAACAAATCAAATTAGCATAAGGAGAAATGATGACAGTACTTTCTCCTGAATTGCAACGCGTGCATGATTTTTACGTCAGCCTGGTTAACCAGGTTGGCGATGCCGACCTAGAGTCAGATGAGATCATCGGAGTGTTCACTAAGGTGCTCACCCTCCTATGTATCGCTAAGGGTCTCAGCCATGATGAGGTGCTCGAGCGCATGAGTTATGTCTATCAATTCGAAACTTATTTTCAACCCGATAAGGAGGATATTCACTAATGAAGTTACTAACACTACTCCAGGCCGCAGAGTCTTACTTGGCAAGCGGTAAAGTCGATATGGCGCACAACTGTATCTTGAGATTAATTGAGGATGACGTGATCGGTGATCTGCACAGGTCACTGCACAACCTGGTTGTTAACGTTGAAGAGGATTGTCCACGGGACTATCGTACACGTCACTTAGATGATGCGATTGATGATGCGTGCGAGGTTCTTAAATTTATAGAATTGGAGCAGGATTGATGCAACATTTTCTTGTCAATTTATTGTTCGCAATTTTATTTGCGATTCTTTTATGTGTGTGGGTTTATTTAGATTGGAGTAAATAATGTTAATTAAAGATAATTCTGATGAGTGGGTGCTTAGAAGTGACTGGTACATTGAAGACATTCAAAATCAAGCTAATGACCAGGGCATAGAGCTAACCGATGATGAGTGCCTGGAAATTATGGGTAATATTGCTAAATCATTTGATGCCAATCATGGTATCAATTGGGATGTAATCAATTGCCACATAGATATGTTTATTGATAAAAGGGATGCAAAATGAATAAAGAACAAATGATTGAATTATTGGTAGATGATGATTTAAATGATTGGAATACTGTAGATCAATTTAAAGAATACATGCACTTACAGTTGATTACTGGATTCAAAGGGTATAAAAATTTCACCCTGGCTGAGTTGATTTCAGAGATTGAAGATCGGGAGTTATTGAATAATGATTAAAGTAGATGCATTGATTGATAACCACCCCGATTACCTTGAGGCAACCAACAGGTATAACCATATGCTAAACATCACTGAGCGTTTAAACGTACCACCCGGACGTAGATTTATAAAATGGCAGGATGGCAGGTATAAAGTTTATACCCAACCCCTGGTACGACATGCCTCACCCAGGCTCTACGGCTCTTATGATAATATCCTATCAGCTATTTTTAATGCGAAAGGCGGACGAATTTAGGGGACTTTTCTTGTAGCAGATTTGCCTAGCCTGGCATATGTGAACCAAATCTGTGGTCGCACCTGTCCCCTAATGATTGGGGTGTGATCCCTCCTGTAGCTTGAATGGGGGCAAGTAATATGCATATCCCCCAACCCACCTAAGACGTGGGTTTTTTTTGGGGTTGAGCAATGCGTTTAAACGTACCACGCAGCAGGGCGTATCATCCCGTGAGCTACTGTTTAAACGCTAGAACTTATCGTCATTCTCTTTATACGATCCTGATGCCTTATCGTAGAGAAGGGTCGTTTCCCCCTGTGTTCCCACCCATCTATAACGACACTTCCATACCGCCATTTCTACGAATCCATCCCGCCTGTGGATTGTTATTCCATTGTCAGTCTTTGCCCACCATGCCATCGATCCGCTGATTGACATTCCGTCCGGGCGGGGTTGTTCTACCCCAGTCCTGTTGATCTTTGATGGGTGAGCTACAAACCAAATATGGGTGTCGGTTGATTTACAAAATTTCTGCACCCGGGTCAGGATATTGGATATTGCCTCAGTCTCTGTCGTGTCCTTTTTTACGTGCTCGATGTAGTTATAAGGGTCAATCACCATACCCTTGATTCCCATTTGTTTGATTGCGTACTTCGCCCGGGTCAAAATAGAATCAATCGTGTTGGGTTCGTCACCGCTTGTATCCATAAAAATAAAGTGATCACATACCCATTTAAACGCATTGTCCATTTCCCGCTGGGACATTCTTTGCTGTCCGTCAAAGAAGCGTTTACACGTGTACAGCTCCATCAGCCTGGTAATGTGGATATCCGTTTGATTCTCAAACGAACAAACCGCAAACTTCCAACCCTCATTCTTTGCCAGGTTGACCATCATTTGATCTACAAAATTAGACTTACCCGATGATGGGTAGCCTGTGACAACAGTCAACTGCCCCGGTGCAACTGTATAAATCGGATCAACAGAAGGATATCCCGTGCTGAATCCTGATCCCGTTCCTTTGTCGTATAGCTCGTTTAAACGCTCAAAGAAGTTTGACGTATTTGCTATTCCGCCAATCGGGTATGGCTCTGCGTTTTCTATTACTTCCCTTATAGTCCGTGATGGGTCGTCATTGGTGAAATCATCGTCCATCAGCATATCGTTTAAATCTTTTTTGGGAAGGTTTGCTATTCTGCATTTGTCTTTCCCGATTCTTTGGGCTAGAGATTCCGCTAATGCTTTGCCCGGCTCATCCATGTCGGTTGCAAGAATGATGAGGGGTGCTTGTTCAAGTATCTCCTGAGCGTTATAAACATAGGCAAACTTCTTATCCTGTGATGGGTCGATGTTCTCTGAAACTTTCTGAGGAGCGCCTGTTGGAACGCTAACCACATTCTCAAGCCCGGCTTCTATTCCTGACAGGCAATCCATTTCACCCTCCACGATGATGATGGGCTTACCCGGGACGATGTGATCAATGCCAAAAAAATCATGCGCCCCACCAGAATCTTGGGTGAAATCTTTACCCTCAATGCTTCGGTATTTTGCTGAAACAAGGCTTCCGTCTCGGTAATACGGAAACCCTATCGCTGCGGCGTTAGCGTTTAAACGGTGAAACCATTTCTCCGCTGCGAATAATTTCATCTTATCCGCCGTTTCTTTTGATATTCCTCTTGACTCAAGCCAAGCGTAATGTATTTCTGTTAATTTGTTGTTGATGATAGTTGCTTTAGGGACTGCTGACAATTTTCGCTCCTTGGGTTGGACTGTGCCCGATGCCGAACAATGATGGCAAAAATACCCAACCGCCCCATCGTTTAAACGAGTGAGGGATAATTCTTTTAGGTTTTTCTTTTTGCGATCAGGTGAGCAGAATGGACAGATTACTCTTTTTTGTTTTTCGTGGAATTGCTCCACCAACTGTTCAATCATTCTTTCTCCCAAACTATTTCATGGGATATAAGATAAATGTCACCGATAATTTCTTTGAGTAAATGCATTCCGTAAAGGTTTGAATCCGCTTGCGTCATCATCCATTCGGTATGCTTGTCTTTTTTTACTCTCTTATCTCGGTACGTCTTTACGTTGTCGTAACCTACGTCTTCATTTATCATTTCATACTGCCGTCAGAGTTGCGTTTATACGATCTGTTGGCAGACGCAGTTTTTACCCTAAGGTTACCTTTTGTCGTAGTACCGCCTTTACTGAGCGGGGTCTTGTGGTCTACGTCCTTGCCGTCACCCTTGGTGACCTTGCCTTCACGTTCCATTTCCCGCCTAGCTTTATTGCGTTGTGCCCGGTTCTTTTTCTGTTCCGGAGTTCCCTGATATTCTTCGTATTCTTTTTTATAGTTTCTCATTTTGCTCTCTTATGAATGTTGGTGTCTCACATAAAGCAGTGTAGGAATCAAACCATTCTCCATACCGGCGCTAACCCGGCAAACACCAACAAGAAAGAAGACTGACTATTTGCTATAACTCAAGAGGCTTTACCAGGGTTACCTCTTTATTGCATAGTTACTTGGGTTTGATCTTACCCAGGGCTTCAGTCTTCTTACTTCTTGGCGCATGGTCTACGCTACAAAGAATTGTATACGTTACTTAGAACCTTAAGGGATGTGTTAGCCTTAAAGGTTACCCTTAAGGTTAGCATCCTTTAAGGCAGTATACCTTTTGGTGGACGGACTTAGCCTATCCTAAGCCCTTCACCAGTGTATACCTTCCGGAGCCACTAGACCCGGCAGTCGTTCAATGTTAGGGCACTACCTTCGCCACCCATACCTCTGTTAAAACATCTTTCCCGTAGTAGAGGATTCATATACATAGCTACTGGGTTCCCGCCCTATGTATACGTTATTGAATGTGGCAAAAAAAAAGCACTTAAGTCAGACCCCGGTGGAAGTGCATCTTTTGAATGCATACCCATTACAGGGTCGGAGTCTGGCTTAAGCGCTTATTATTGAACTTCCACATTCAATATGAGCGTACTATATCACAAATTTAAACAAGACTACAAATATTTTTACTTGTCATGCAAAATATTTAAGCATACAGCGTTTAAACGGTAACCAGCAGCGACCAGCGTTTAAATGCTATACTAAGTCTTCAGTTGCTCTCTTTTCTACCCCTCTTCGGAGGGGATTTTTTTGGGCTAACCTCAGCAATCTTATCCACCACTATATATGTACGTGGATTATTTGGATCAAGCGCCCAGTAAATATGCTTGATCTTTACCTGGCGGTCGTTCTCATATACAACACCCTGGAGCAGATCTAATATAAGAGACTCATCCAAGTCAGGTCTACGTGAAGCGTAATGGATCACCATCGTCACCTTCACATCCCCAGTCATTAAAGTTTGCAGCGGCTTTACTTGCAGTTTAAACGCTTCAGAATAAGACAACGCCTTGTCTGATTTAATCAATCGACTCATCCCGCCGTAGTGAACTAATTTCCTACTGTTTGCCTTACTTGCGGGTTCACCAAATATATTTAGTGATATTGATTGCAACTCGTCAATAGTTGTGATATCATTTGATTTCGTATTCATAATAACCTTTAGGAGAGCTGATGATAATTACCAATAAATTCAATGTACCCGCACCGCTAGTCACTCTAGCGAGTAAAGAGTACTACAGCAAAGGAGAGTCTTCATATAGTGTAACCGAGATAATGGCCCCGCCAAAAATTAAAAGGTTGCGGGAACAATACAACGACAAGATTGAATCTGATGTGGCAGATATGTTGTGGTCGATGTTGGGTTCTGCATTGCATGTTGTTATGGAGAGGGGTGAAACCCCTGGGTTTCTTTCTGAGGAAAGATTGTTTGCGGAAGTAGATGGGATTACCATAAGCGGTGCTATTGATCTACAACAGGAGACTGATAATGGTGTGGTCATTATTGACTATAAATTTACATCAGCCTGGGCGGTGATGCAAGAGAAAAAGGAGTGGGAAGAACAACTGAACATCTACAAATGGTTGGTTGAGAACGTTAAAAAGAAAAAGGTTGTGGGCTTACAAATCTGTGCCCTGGTCAGGGATTTCAGCCGTCATGAGACAAAGGAGGGTTATCCCAATGCTCCTATTCATATGGTAGACATTCCGATGTGGGATGCAGTCTTTACTGAGAGCTTTATCAGGGGAAGACTGGATATGCACAGAGAGGCAAAGATGGCTCAGGATTTTGGGGAGGAGTTGCAAGACTGTTCCCCGGCAGAACGGTGGATGACGGAGACGAAGTATGCCGTTAAAAGAGAGGGTCGCAAGACTGCGATTCGTGTGTTAGACGATAAAGAGGAGGCCAGAATTTTGGCAGATAAAGAAAAAGGTTATGTCGAAGTAAGACCCGGTGAACCCAAGCGGTGCACAGGGAATTTCTGCGGCGTGGCACAGTGGTGTAAACAATATCAAGGAGAGTTAGATGGGCAGAGCAAAAATTGATTATCCGAAAGAGTATCGTGTACTTAAATCTCAAAATGAAGAATACGATGCTAGGTATAACAAGCTTTTAAATGAATTTAATACATGGAAAATTGATCATTACAAAATGGTTGAGAAATCAAAAGCAAACGTAGAACTTCTATATGAACAACGAGGAATCATTGGATTCTTAGAAAGCAAAATTGTTAAATTAAATGAACTATTGGAGAAAAAATGACACCAAGTGATTTACTAAAGATCAATGTAAATGAACACATTGAAAAGAAAAACGGATTGAGTTATCTGTCCTGGGCATGGGCATGGGCAGAGGTTATTCGCCTAGATCCTGATGCGAGTTATGAAGTTCATATGTTTGATGGCAAACCTTACCAAGATGTCAATGGAACTGGGATGGTCTGGGTCACAGTCGAGATGTTTAAACGCAGACGTTCTTGCTGGTTGCCAGTCATGGATTTTCGCAACAAACCCATCATGAACCCTGATGCTTTCCAGGTTAATTCCGCTTTGATGAGATGCCTTGTTAAGACAATTGCGATGCATGGTCTTGCTATGTATATTTATGCGGGTGAGGATTTGCCCCAGGAGGATGCAAAAGTTCCTGATATCCGTCTCGATCCCGAAGAAGTTCAAGAGATGAATGAGGAAATTGCAAAGAATGATGCAAGCCGTGAATTGTTTGCAGAAGGGATGATGAAATTCACATACATCTGTGAAGACCTAGCGTCCCTCAACAGTTACTGGAAAGCAAATCAAACACAACTTGATGCGCTCAAAGTAAGCCACCCTGACCTTTACAAGTCAGTTCTTGAGAAATTCAAAACCGTTAAAACCAAATTTATGAAGGATGCAGAATGAGCTACGATACCCCCTATGTGTTTAAACCAGTTGCTGATAACGGCAATCTACGTGCAACTAAAACTAAACGTACTGAGATGTCTCCTGATTATTTCGGTGTCATTTCTCTTGACCTTGCAAACCTTGTCAACATCACAAAACAAGATGGTCTAACCATTGTCAAGCTCAGTGGTTGGAAGAAGAAAGATAAGTCAGGCAATACATATCTATCCCTGGCGGTAGATCGTTACGTCCCCAAAGAACAAGCCGCTAAAGAATCTGATGCCAAAAAAGGTGGTGCATCAGGCTTTGACGACATGAACGATGACGTGCCTTTCTGATGGCAATCCAGTTTGAAGCAGTTAAGGTAGCCCTGAAACAAGATAAAACAGGGTTTATCTTAACGTTATCTATTCACCCCGATGAAATCCCTGACGAACTTGTAAGGGACTTTGTTGGGGCAAGGTATGGGTGCGCGTTGGTGAGGATTCAAGATGATGAAACACCAACCGTTTACAACAACAGGGTCAAAAAAGCAGGAATGCTGTGCAAAGAATTTCCGTTTAAACAGTTCATGGGATTTAAATCTACCAGTCAAGTTGAGACCGAAGATGAATGCGTAAGCGTGTTATGTTTTAGTTTAGGTATTGACTCTAGAACTGAACTCAATGGGAACAAAAAAGCACAGATTGCTTTTGATGAGTTGATTAAAGAATACGAGGAATTTATAAATAATGACGATTTCTAATTACAAAGCGTTTATGACTTACCTTACTCCCAAGGACATTGCCTTGCTAAGGAAGTTTTCTAAACAAATAAAAACACCAATGACACAGATTGTGAGGGAGGCAATCCATCTCAGGATGGCAGACAACCCTTATACCGCCGGGTTTAATGATGGTTTAAACACCGCCATTGATACAGTCAAAGGAATCCAGGCGGCTCAGATGAGATTTCCATCGGGGAAATCATTTGCAGAACTTGTCGAAGATGAAGTCCTAACCAAAACAATGAAAGAAAACCATGAAGCTAACAGGAGCGAAAAACCAGTGCCAAGCGTGTAAACAGTACTTCAATAGCAACGGGGCGTTTGAGATGCACAGAACTGGTCAGCACGGAGTAGACAGAAGATGCATGACCACAGATGAGATGATAGTAAAGGGCATGAGTTTAAACCACAAGAATTTCTGGATTGGATCAAAGATGGAAAGATTTTTTGAAAAGGAGAAAACATGAACGATGCATACGCAAGAAATACAGACCCTGAAACCTCTCTTGATGCGGCTATATCTGTTGATGCATCACGACTGGAATCTATTGTTTTAGAAGTGATTAAAAGGTATCCCAATGGTTGTATTTGCGAGGAAATAGAACGTGCTTTACCTCACATTAGAACAAGCTCTATAACTCCCCGGATCAGCCCATTGATGAGAAAGGGTTACGTTATTGACACAGGGTTTAGAAAACCTAGCAGTAGCGGGAGGAATCAACGAATCATCAAGGCGGTGATATGACTATAACCAAGACAGGAATAAAGATTGGGTGTAGGTATGACCCTTGGTATGTTTATCATAGTGACGATCAGGACTGGATTAAATACTTAATAAACTGGGGGTGGTATGACTAAAGAAGAAATAATTGAGATGGCTAGACAGGCGGGACTACCAGAAGCAATCATTGAAATGACACCAATTGCGTTTGAACGCTTTGCCAAACTCATAGCACAAAAAGAACGTGAGAAGTTTTGCGCTGTACTTCGGCAATTACATGATTCATATTCATTGACAAGCGATTCAAACGCCATCAGAGCAAGGGGAGATAGCAAATGATTACGCAAGAAAAACTTAAAGAGTTGGTTGATTATGTTGATGGAAAGCTCATTGCAAAAACCAATAGCAAATGCAGAAAAGTTGGCGACACATTGAGTTCGCTTACAGACAAGGGTTATCTCAGGTCTAGCGTAGGCGGTAAGTCTTACCGTGTACATCGGTTGGTTTTTTTGTATCACTATGGGTATATGCCAATTCAGGTTGACCATATTGATGGCAACAGAATGAACAACAGGATTGAAAATTTAAGAGAAGCAACTTCATCTCAAAATAATCAAAACAGAAAAGCAACAAGTTCAAGCGGTATTAAAGGCGTTGTTTGGCACAAGCAATCAAAGAAGTGGATTGCGTCAATTTGTGTAAACAGAAAAAGCGTTCACCTTGGTTCATTTTTATCAATTGAAGAAGCCGCATTAGTTGCAAATAAAGCTAGGCAGTCAGCACATGGTGAGTTTTATAGGGGACAAGAATGAAAGCATTTCCACATACATATGAAAGAACAATAGATGGTGATATTGCTACTTGCACTAATACGGGTATGGATCTAAGGGATTGGTTTGCAGGTATTGCTCTACCTCAATGTATAGGATGGGGTGAGCCAGAAAAAGTTTGTGCTCGTGCTTACATATATGCAGATGAAATGATGAAAGCAAGGGAGAATAGAAATGACTAGAAAAGATATTTGGGAAGACTTTATAGCACCGATATGCGTTGCGTGTATTACTGTTGTTGCGTTCGGTATGGTAATAGGACTGATGCTTTTTGCGCTTTACTCGGTGTTTGCTCCTACCCCTGAACAAGAGGCTGAATTCAACAAACCAAGGCTTGCCTACAAGTTTGAAGACTGTGAGGTATGGATATTTCAAAACACGCATTACGTTACAAGGTGTGGCAACCATACAGTAACCGAGCGCCATTACTCAGAGTATTGTGGCAAAGCGTGTACTAAACAAAAAGTAGAAAGGATTGAGAATGATTAAAGACGAGCCTGTTGCTTATTTTGATCCGCAAGAAGGTGGTTTTTACTGGGCAAAGCCAACAACAGTTACCGCACCAGTAACAATTGACGTTGAACCATTGCCTCTCTACACAACACCACAACCTAAAGAATGGGTGGGTTTGATGCGTGGCGTTCGTGTTGAAGGCAATTCTGTGATTATCACGGTCAATGGAGTAAATGATGAGGCACGTTTTCTGTGCAAAGAACTTATTAACGAAATGACAATACACAAGGAAAAAAAATGAGCCTTATTTCAAAAGAAACATTATTAATGCAATTGCAACGGTCAGAGATGGCAAGCGAAGTTACATTGCCAATAGATTCTTTTCGTGACTTACTTTATCAAGCAATGCCTAAAGAATGGGTAGGGTTGACAAATGAGCAAATTGTTGATTTGGTAATAAAAAACGCAGGTTTTCCAACTAAATTAGCAAAAGCAATAGAGAATAAATTAAAGGAGCTTAACCATGACTAAGGAGATAGTAATGAGACAAGAAGACTACAACGATATGATGAGATTTCCATGGGAAGTAAATGATGTTAAATTTTGGAAAACAACTTGGCTTACTTGTCCGTCTTGTAAAGAAAACTATGCAGGTGACGGTATAAACTTATGCGTTGAATGTAAGCACGAAACTGAAAACAAGAGCACACCAAATTACGGCATAAAGGAGTAACACATGACTAAAAAGTGCGATGAATGTGGGGCTAATGGTGGGTATGCGTTGTATTGCCTTATGTGCGCTGAAAAATATGTTAAGCCTGAATGGGTGGGGTTATCTGATGAAGATGATATTGATTGGGAAGAAGGCGACAGTTTAAGAGATTTGTTTAAAGCAATAGAGAATAAATTGAAGGAAAAAAATGGATACTGAACAAGATTGGAAGGGCTTAGATGGAGCTATTGCTTGGCATTTTATTGAGCGTCAGGCAGAAAACTGGAATCAAGTTGGCGAGATGATGAATGAATGGTTAAAAGCTAATACACCGACCAAAGAATGGGTAGGGTTGACGGGTGAGGAAATTTGGGAGGCTTTTATGGAATCGCCCGTGGAATTAGATTGCAGTGCTGATGAGTTATATGTCATTTCCCGAATAATAGAAGCTAAATTAAAGGATAGAAATACATGAATGAAAAGCTAATGGTCGACAGAGCTTGTTTCGAGCGTGGGTGCATGGGACTTCCTAATCCGCACGAGAGACTGATTAAAGAAGATGAGGTTGTGTGGTTGGTGGAGGGGAGAGAGTGGGTAGGGTTGACTGAGGATGAGTTAATAGTTATAAAAGGAAAAACTTGTCCTGAAATTGATTGGAGCGCAAGGCATGGAGTTGCGTTAAATAACGGGGAACAAAACGCTTGGTTGTTTACTTGGTTTATGGCTTTTGCTAAAGAAACAGAAGCTAAATTAAAGGAGAAAAACATATGAGACTTAGCATAAAACTTTTTGAAACTCGATATGTATTGAAAATTTTTTTACAAGATGGTAGAAAAATTAAATGGTTGCCATCGATTTGTTGGGCAAAAATTGGTCGTGCCGTAGCCCTAAAGGAGAAGAACACATGAATGAAGTTGAATTTCTAAGAAGAGAGTTAGAACGTCAATTAAAAGCGGTTGATGATTTAAACAAAATGGTAAAAGATTTGAGCCAAATAACTTTTGAATCAAAAATGGATAAGTGGTTAAAAGCTAGTAAAGCTAAAGAATGGGTAGGGTTGACTGATGAGGAAATTAAAGCGTTTGATACTTGGCACGACAACAGAGAAGAAGAAATTGGTTGGTGCAATCCATCGGAAATTGTGGCTTACATTGAAGCCAAACTCAAGGAGAAGAACACATGAGATACGAACAATCCAAACCACTCGTTGAGGAGCTGATGGATATTGCGGTGTTGTTTCACGCAAGCCCAAGCTTGCTGCGCCAAAAGATTGCCGAGGCTATCAACAAGCACATCCCTGATCTTGATCCCGCTTGCATGGAGCGCGGCTGCCCCTGCATCGACACGTTTTCCAAAGAGGAGAAGAACACATGATTGAATACGACTTTGAGGGATATGCCAAGTCTAAAATTGATAAAGCATTAGGTTATTTAGAAGGATTTAGTAAGGGATACCATCAAGCTAAATCAGAATGGGTAGGGTTGACTGATGATCAAATGAGAGCAATAGCGGAGTGGCAGATAAGTGCACATAGACCTTTGATTGACGTTATAAAAGCGGTGGAGCAGGCATTAAAGGAGAAGAACACATGAATGAAGTTTTAATTTCTGGATTTGGAGTGTCTAATAAAGGAGTTGGTTTGAGTGTAAACGCAACGCATGATGGAACCACTATTACGTTCACTTCAGGAGAAGTTATTAAAGATATTTTGACCGATCCTAGAACAACAGACAACGGCAAATCTGTTGGTGAGCGTAATATTGATTGGCTACACGAGAAACTAGACGAATGGATTAAAAAACAATTGGAGCAAACATGAACTTACATCCTGATTCAATTGAGCAATTATTGATTGCAGCAAATAACTTAAAAGATGAAGAAGGTCGTTTACACGGGTCAACCATGATGTATAAAGTTTTATCTAACGAGTTTATTAATGAATACGTTAAACCAACTGAAGAGTGGATCAACAAAGTTTTCTACGGAAAAGATTAGAGTACTTTGGAAATATACTAACTTTTACAAAAAGATTATCATTTACTCTTGGGAGCGTAAAAAACTACCAGGTTATTTTGAAAAAAGATTTCCAAAAAGGAGAGACGATGAATGAAATATTAGATTATTTGATGCTCATATCCATTCTTGGATTGTCATCTTTATGGGTTTGTTGTGTGTTTTGTTATATGGTTTTTTTATTAGGGGGATATGATGAGTGATGAGATTGATGTTTATAAGAATCGTGTAAACTTACTTTTAAGTATTGTCAAAGAAGCTGACATTATCTGCCATGATGTAGATCACGGAAGATATGGTGATGCTTTGATGCACGTACAGAAATACTGGGCAGAAGTTGAAAAGCTCCGCCAGTTTGAGGAGAAGCAACGTGGATAAAAGAGAAATGACAAAGCTTGCGCTAGAAGCCCTAAGGGGTGGATATATTGATAAGGCTTATGGTCTTATTGAGGAAACGCTAGAAAAGGAAATCCTACCCGAAGATTCTCATGAATGCACTGCCTGCCAATGCGTTTACACGGATGATGAAGGCGGAATACAGGGTTACTTTGGGATTCTTTATATGTCTTTCTGCCCTACATGTTTAAGTTCCATATGTGATATGGTCAGCCAATTAAACTACAAAGAATGGGAAGGACTAACTAAGGAAGAAATAAAAGAAGGTTGGCAAAATTCTTGGGTTGATGATGAACAAGCTTGGGAATCAGCAGTGTGGTGGGCAGAAGAAAAACTAAAGGAAAAGAATGATTAAAGCATTTCCTAAGATGAATGAGAAACAACCTTCTTATCAAGATGGTATGGACTTAAGAGATTGGTTTGCAGGGTTAGCTTTGCAATCAATCATTATAAAAACAGTAGTAAACCACAATATAGAGAACAGAGAGGCTGATAATAATTATGATGCAACATTAGCTTATGGATACGCAGATGCAATGATGAAAGAAAGAAATGACAGGATGGAGGAAAAAACAAGTGTTCCAAAAGATTAACACTTACGAAGGTAGGGAGTTGGGTGTACACACTGGGCAAATAAAACAGACGTTTAAACCAGCTTGGATGTGTACCACCTGCAAACGGATATTTTTCCACAAAGAAGATACAGAAAGGCATACCCATGTACCGAAACAAGAAGCTACTTGAGGTTGTACGTGAATCTCCTTGCCAGATATGCGGTGTGCAAAACGGCACTATAGTCGCCGCCCATTCCAATCAACTCCGCGATGGCAAGGGTCGCGGGTTGAAATGCCACGATTTTCGTATCGCTGCTTTATGTTTTACTTGCCACGCTGCCATTGATCAAGGCGCTGCAATGTCAAAACAAGAGCGTGTAAACGCTTGGGAAGAAGCCCATAGGCGTACCATAGGTTGGTTATTTGAAAACAACCTTATTGGTCTGCTATAAGTTTCTTCACCTCTTTAATGTTAAGCGTTAAGTTATTCTCTGCCTGACCCAGTTCAGTTAGCATTTGTAGCTTCTCATCTCCCGGCACTGCCATTCCATTGATCTGCTTACGCATCTCTCTGAAACCTTTCATGGTCTTTTCCAGGTCGTTGATGTAATCCTTATTAGCTAATAAGGCTTGGTGCTCTGTGACGTATTTCTGGAACTCATCAGCATTTCCTGACTTCTCAAGGAAGTTCATGGTGTTCACTGATTTTTGGATTTCATCCTTTAGTGAATAATAAGCGGTAATGTTTCCACGAGCTTCCTTGTCCATTATGAAGCGTTTAAACACTGCCATCTGTTCCAGGCGTTTAGAAGCTTTGGGTGAATCGTTTTGGGTATCCATCACCGCATCTATTAAATCTGTAGCGTAAGTACCCACCGCTCCAAAATATCCACGAATCATGTTGTCTATCTTGAGCGGGGAATGGTTAAACACTTCACCTAATTTCTTAGCCGTAATGGATGTGTTAGGACCAACTTGATACTTAGGTTCTAACCCTTCCATACCCTGACCAACGATGGGTCTCATGGTAAAGAAATTAAAGTTTGTTACGTCCTCAACTAGAGGTTTAACCGCTTGAGGTATTGGGTTGAATGCAAACGTATTAGCCAAGTTCCTGGCGGCTGAATCCATCAAGTCCTTGCCAGTGTTATTACCCATTGAGTAAGCAAGCAACCTTTCAGGCAATACCTTAAAGAGTACTCCGACCTCGAATGGTATAGGTATCTTAATACCAAGGGATGGCAGTAACCAGTAATTATCCTTCGTTTCTTCTTCCTGTTTCTCATAATCAGGATCTCCTTGGACACAAGCGTAATACATTGCCGTAAGTCCCATGAGAAGTAGACCACGTTTTATGAACGCCTTTTGCATTTGCTTGGCGTTAGGATCGTTTAAACCACCTGAAGCTGTACGGAAAAACACATCTAAACCTTGGAACCTTGCGTTAAGGAAAGGAACTGCGGCGGTGAGAATCCTAACCACAGGAGAGTTGCCCTTGCGGTTAAAGTTCATCACTTCTAAAGCACGGTACAGAGCCTCTGCCTCATTGCCTGTTTCCTTTAAAACACGTTCGTATACCAATGCCCTAGTCGCGGCATCTGATGCGGTTGTACCCTTCTCCAGACCCTCCCAAATGCTATCAAATGTCTTGAGTGTTTTACCAAGTATGCCTTTTGCGGGTACGTTCTTTTTGCTTAAGTCTTTTTCTAAAGTCTTACCACTTGCTTCAACGTTTTGTGAAAACTCATATCCGCCTAAGATCCCTGCATTCATCAGCGCCTCAAACTCTGGGGAGGTTCCTTTAAGCGCTTTAGTGAATTGTCCTAAAGTCCCAATGACGGGTTTCATGTCCTTACCTGATGTAACCCAGGCAGATAATGAGTCCCTCATCATGTTGGCTAACATAAACCCTGGATCTTTGGTTACAAAATTTCTAAGGATGTTGGACGGGGTAGAGATTAAACTCATGAACGGGAGTTCAGGCATGTTTAAACTCTTGATGGCATCTACAAAAAGCGGATCAGCAGTGCGGTAATAGACTTTATTACCACCTTCTAAGACCTGAATAATCTCGGGGCCTGTTGTAGATTCTCTTGGTTTGACAAGCTCTATATCGCCAAGATCTTTTGCAACATTGACTGCACGTAATGCCGCTTGGTTTTTCATACCCGCATTGATAGCAGATTGGGTATTCCTAACTATGGTTTCCATGAAGTCGGCAAGAGGTGCTTCCCCGCCTTTTAATTTCTTGGGTTGTTTAACCCCGGAGATGGAATTAAAGATTTGAGGGCCGATTGTCTTTTCATCATTAATCTGGCGGTAGAAAGGAATATAGTCTGCATACTTTGTATATTCCTCGCCTTGTTTTTTAGAAATAACTCCTGTGTCTACCAAGTACTTAACCACGCCGTTGTTAAACTTTGTGTAGTCTTCCATAACCTGTTTAAACTCAGGATGATCTGCTAAAAGTTTTTTGGAATATGCATAATCAGCCGCTGTAAAGTTATGTTCTTTTCCGTCTTTGTCCAATCTAAATCCGCGAACAGATCCAGCCCAATATTGGAAACGCTGATAGATTGCAGGGTCTCCATACTTGGCAAGAGGAGCTAAAGACTCAACCAATCCCTTGACAGATGTGTCAATCGTTGTGTGCCCATTTTTGTACACAGGAATACCACCGTGTCTATCCCCGACACCAAACGCAGATGCAGTCACTCCGGCGCTGAGGTCAGACATAAGAGCGGCGGCTTCAGCACTTTGATCTGCCAAGAATGCCGCACCACCCATTTTCTCTGCACGTCTTTTATCCAATACGCTAAGTTGGTTGTATCTGTTTAAAGCTTTTTGCCTGAAATAACTAAAGCTATCTGGAGTTATAGCCTCAGTCATTCTTTGGTAATAGCCCTTTTCTTCACGTCTTGTCGTTGTCTCATTGATACGATCTTCTATATCTTTAGACAAAGGAGGAAGGCTATATTTAATTTTTGACTGAGAAAACTTTTCTTTTATTTCATTTCTGTTTTCGTAATTAATTGGAATCAAAGATTCAGCTACAAAACCAGACTCACCATATTCATTTTCGTTAAATTTTTTAGGATGCAAATATAAATTGTCTATTGGCTCTCTGTTTTCTCCACTGGAAAATCGAAGTACCACAGGCACTTGTTCAATACCCGCATCTCTTAAAGCCATCATTCTGTGACGGCCTTCATAATTCGTCACATCTAATTCATGTTTTTTACTTTTGGTTTCATTAACAAATAAAATAATAGGTTGACTTTCTTTTGTCAATCTATTTAAATCTAAAGGTTCTTTCTCTGCTTCAATTGTTTCTCTATAGCGTTTTGAAATGGTTGCGTTTAAGAAATCTTTAGGAGACACATAAGCAATGTACGCTTTTGTTTTCTTCTTAGCATCTGATTGCGTGTAAACATATGTATCAATTAATTCATTAAGTCTTTCATCCGCAAGCCCAATATTTTTTATATTTTTAGACAAAGAAGGAAGACTAAACTTTTCTGGATTTATTAATTGATTTTTTACATAATTAGCTGTGTAGTTACTATCTCTGGAGAAATCTATATCATCTGCATCTAATAAATTTGCTCTTAAAGTAAAAACTTGTTCATTTTTATCATACCCATAAAATGTAGTTTGATTCATTGGGTCTGTAAATCCTGACAATCTTGTTCCATCTTTTAAATGGATAGGATTTTTAAAAGAATTTTTATATCCTTTTTGTCTATCCTGTTTAGATTGAGGTTTAAAGAATTTGTTTCCTTTTTCGTAATCAAAGTCAGGAATTGATATAGTTGGCAAACTAAACCTGATGTCTTTGTTAGCTCCAAACTCACCAATGTTTCCAGTCACGGATTTAACTTGGTTGGCACTGAATACTGCTAGGTTTTTAGTTCCTTGTTCGCTTACATAGAAAGAATCAAAGCCATTTTTCTTTAGAATATCTTGTACGTCTTTTGACTCAATAATATTCCAAGCACCATCCGCAAGACTTTCTTGTATGTCGGCGGGATACCAGTTTTCTCCGTCAATAATGTAACGACCATCCTTTTGTCTCAAGGCGTTAGTAACTTGAGTAACATGGTCTGGGTTGGTGTAATCAAATGGAGTTTCTGCTCTTACCCATAATGGATAGATTTTCATCTCTCCGCCTTGTCCTTGCACAACTCTACGATTTGCAAATTGCTCTGCAAATTCAGGATTAGAGCTTACAAAGATAGGTACGTTCTCACGGAATTGTGTAATGTCCTGGTCTGTACCGTGGTACATAACCTGAGGTCTGCCTTCATCCTTGGCACGGCTTGCACCAAAGAACAGTTTAAACTCATGTGTCTCAGGCGGTGCTTTTTCATGGGCAGCATTCTCTGCCTCTTCCGCCGTTGGATAATAAGTTTTAAGGCTTAACTTCTCTTGTTGCTTTTTGATAAATTCAACAGGCTTTCCTGGCTTTAGTTTTTCCTGATCAAGAATCTTTAACTCATCGCCGTCACGCTCCTTGTTGTAATCCAAGAAAAATCCTTTATGCTCCTTAGCGGCATCCTCGGGCTTGGTCGTATTGTCCTTGTTCGTAAGACCAATGATATAACCTTTGCCGTCTTTTGGCGCAGGATCAAGGAACCTGGCATCGTACTCATCACCATTCCAAACTTCAAACCTTTGCCCTGTCTTTTCATCTATAACAAACTTAGGCATTGCGTCACGACTTGTGAAAGCCATAGCCACATTCTTACCTTTTGTTAAGAACTTGTTAACCATCCTGTCCCAGTTGGACTCTTTGTTATAGATTATTTCGCCGTTAACAATCTGAGATGCTCCAGTAGAACTATAGGTTAAATGATGATTGGGTGCAATAGGTTGTGTTTCTAATTTTGTGTAATCATAAAACATTACATCAGGAAACATTTTTATAACAGCTTCAAACATCGAAGGTTTAAAATCTGATGTAACGTTTAAACGTATTGCAGGTTGAAAACCAAGCTGGTTTGCTGTGCGTTGAAACGCTGATATCTGCCTGATTAAAGATATGGTAAACGCTTCTGGACTGACAACTAAGGCTTCTGTCTTTAGATACTGAGACAACCTTGGCCCCGCACGGTATTGTCCTTCTCCGCCGTACAGTAAGTTCTGTCCTGATGTTTCGCCAAGGCATAAATCTTCACAAATAGCAGACTTAGGACATGTGGTTGCTATTTGCTCATCGTTAATCTTTTGAGCTGAAGCAAAGCCAAGTCCTGTAGACATGACCATCTTGCCATTGAATGTAAGCCCATGCTCACCAATGTTTGTCTTTTCTAACTTAGAGTTAGCCCCGAACAATTGAGTGATGTTGTGTTGTGTCATCAACTCAACCCTGGAATCCCTGAGCATTTGCTTGCGCTCTTCGGCGGTAGCGTTTGCCCATTTCTCCACTGTTTTAGTAATTGTTTCAGATACTTGGGATAAAGTTCTGTCTGGGTGCAAACCTTTTGTTCTAGGCGCATTCAGTGTAAACATCTTGGTCATTGCCATTTTTTTGGCAAAAGCTTCTCCTTCCGCAATGGGAATGAAGAAGTCCATCCTTCCGTCTGCATGTTTCTCGCCCAAATGGATCATGGACGGATCAACCTTAAGTAGCACATTAGCACCGCCTACAGGTTGATCAATCATGCCGGGCTTATTCATAATAGCAGGAGCACTTGACTCATTGGTCAACCAAATCTTATTGGCGGTATCGCTGTGAGGGGTTAGCTTCTTGGAACGTGCAAGTGCTCTAGCTCCTTCGTTGTCTGTTGGGTAATAAAGAGTTACTGTACCGTCTTGGTTCATGGGAAGTCCAGTAATTGGATCATTCTTTAAAACCTTAAACTTCTTACCCTCTTCTTTTTTACGTTGTTCCCTAGCTAGATCTTTTTCTGTATATGCTTGTTTCAGAGAAAACTTCTCGCCGTCAGATTCAAGCGGCATATCCACCTGTCCTTCTGATGTATAAGGCTTTATGCCGTACTCATCAAAATATGCGTTAGCTTCTTTTAATTCTGGCTTATCTGCTTTCCAAGTATCAGGTCTTACTTTGCTTGGAGTAAGCTCACCCTTCTCAATCTTGCTAAAGATATCCTCAGGTTTCTCCAGTCCAACACCTGTAAACGCTTCACGCAGCGCTTTGAAGAAATTCTCTAAGCGTTTAAACAATGCGGCAATCATACCAGCGGGAGGTTTGGTCGCTTTAAAGTCTGCAAACGCATCAGCAATGGCTTCTTCTAAAATGTTTTGGTCATTAAATCCAAGAGATTTATAGCCATCGTAACGGCTCATGATCTTGCCATCAATCTCTGTTTGAGTATTCTTAAGATATTTATCTACCCAAGTTTCCCTGGCTTGTTTCTCTAAAGATTTCCACTGAGCTTCTGTAAAAAATCCTAAATCCTTAAGCGCATGAAGAGATTCATGTCTCATTGTCTTAATAGGATCTGTTGCGGTCAATGCAATCTTAATCAACGACCGCGCTTGGTTGTAAGAACCATTTGCACCGTTCTTGAGCTGATCAACGATCTTTAATCCAACAGACTTCAAGCCAAACTTGTCTAGTTGTGCGACAAGTGACTTACCTAGTTCGTCTATTTTTTCTTGAGCTTCAGGAGTCAGTCCAACAATGCGTTCTTTAGCTTCGGGTGATGTCTTTTTACCCTGGGCTTTGGCTTCTCTTAAGTCCAACTCCTCTTGAGCATGGGGCTTAATTGAACCTTTGCGTTTATCATTAACCAAGTCAGTTAATTCTTTATCGCTTAACTGAGCAACAATACTTTTAAGAGCGGCATCATTTGTAGGGAAACTACCTATTTCCTTGCCGTTCTTGGTAACTGTGTGGACTTCCTTGACCACTTGTTTCTTTCCAACAGGCTTACTCTTAAGTGGAGCACTTAAAGATTCAACGCGGTTTAAAAGGCTTTCCATCCTTCTGTTGAGAATGTCTTTTGCTCTTGCGTGTTGAGCTGAGTCTTTCTTATATTTTTCAGTATTAGACTGACCCAAAGCTTCCATGCGGGTCAATTCTTTTGCTTGATTCTCTATGGTGTTTGCGTGCTTTTGAACATCCTCTAGGATCTTAGCCGCCTCTTGCTTCCTAGTGCCTTGCATTAAATCAATCTTGTCTTGTATACCCTCTAAGGTTTTTACAGTGACTAAAGATTTTTGCTGACCTTCGGGCGTGATCTTATAACCAGCGGGTTGTGTTCCAGCTTCTAGTTTTCTTTTCTTTATTTCATATCCGGCGGGGAGCGGTGTTCTGACTGTCTCAGGCTCTACTTGTTCAGCCTTAGGGCCAATCTCTGTAACGGTATCAGGTTGTATCTCTAAACCTTTTTTTCTACCAACGGCGGCTTCAGCCTCCTTCATACTATCATGCGTAGAAACAACTTCGCCGTCTTTTGTAACGTTAAAAACATCCCTGGATGTCTTGGTTAGGTCTTCGTCTTTAAGAGCCTTGTTCAATAAAGCCTGAGCATCTCTATCGTTATCCAGTCCAGTTCTACCCTTGATGTCTTCAATCACATCCTTAATGGGTTTATTCTCTTTCATGTCAGACAAGACAAACTTTAACGCACTGTCGTATTGCTTCTGTGTAAACCTAGATGCGTTGGTTCCTTCTGGCAGAATGATTTCTTTATCGTTTAAATCCCTGTCTAAATTCATCAGCGCTGTAAACGCAGAATGTAGCTGCGGCTGGGACATAGCGTTTAAATCATCTACGCCCGTTGTTCTGGTTAAGAAATCCTTAAAGCCTTGAGTACCTGTGGCTACACTATTCTTAGTTGCCGCATTTATTACATCATCAGGCGTGTATTCTTCTTCACCTTTATATCCTGTCTTTGCCGCAATAAAAGAATCTAATGCGCCCTGTTCACCCTCAGGGTTTACATTGGTCATCGCATCTCTTACGTCTTCGATGCTGTAAGAATTAAGTTTGGGTAATTCGTTGTCCTTGCGGTACTTATCAATGTATTTAACTATGTCAGGATGTAACTCCTCTTTTGTTAAATTGCCCAGTGGGTTGTTTAAACGCTCTGAATCTAACTCTTCCTGCGTTTTGGTAATTTCTTTGGACGGAGCAGGTAATAATGGAACGTTATTTATACCAAGATTGGTTTTGGTTTGTTCTTGTTCTTTGTTAAAGTTTTCAATAAACGCTAATCTTTTAGCTTCCTCATCTCTAGCACTTTTTATTGCTCTGAGATTTTTGTCTGCCTGGTAATCAGATAAGGATTGGGAATGAGCCATAGGTGAGAATGCTCCACCCGCTAATGCCCCGGCTAGTGCGTCCCTAGATGCCGCTCCTGCCACACCTTGGAACGCAGACGTATCGAACCCTTGGTTTTGCATTGCCACATTGGTTGCAAATTGACCATAACCACCCTGCAAACCTTCTGGTAAAGATTCCTCAAGAGCACTGTGTAATAGGGATTTACCCGCAGTAGGTGCTTCAAGTGGTTTTTCTGCAATGTTCTTAAGCGCTGCTTCTAAACCTTCCTTCGCTGCCTTGCTTGCACCTGGTTTAAACGCTTCTTTTAAAGCTCTGGCTCCAGATGACTGAATACCTGTTGCGGCATCTAACGCTCCGAATGCCGCCCCACCAATGAGTAGAGGTGCGTTTTTAGCAGTGTAAGCTTGGGCCTCAATAGCCTTCGCCTCAGCTTCCCGTTCAGAAAGACCTTTGTCAATATACGCCTGTTTGATCTGATCATGTATGTCTCCTTTGGTTTCACCAACACCTTGAGCCGCACCCATCAAAACCTGAACTGCTTTCTCTACACCTATGACCAATCCCGCAGGAGCGGTTTCAGGCAAAGCCGCTAATGCCGCCGCACCACCCACCATTGTAGGAATAGATGAGCCAATAGCTTGTCCTGTAGACTGTAAAGGAGCCTCTCCAACACCCGCAAGGTTAGCATATATTTCTGGAAGAATACCTCTTTTTTCTGCACGGCTGACCAACTCTTGCCTTCTCGCCATTTCTTCCTGGCGGGGTTGAGTCATAGTACTTTGTAGGTAGTTAGACATGTTCCCTAATTCTTGGGATATGCCTGGCCCTGCCCCGAATACATCAGCAAAAGATTTACCCGCTCCTAGTACACCTTGACTGGTTGCCTTAGCTAAGTCGCTTAAAGAAAATGGGGCGCTGGGAGCAGACTCTAACTCCTTTGTAGTCTTACCCGCCATAGGATGTTTAGCCATTACAGCCATTGCCACTTGCTGTTGAGTAGCGCCCTCAGGCCCCTCTATTTCGTAAGTGTTACCATCAGGGGCTTGAATTTTATATAAAGGCATTACTTTGCTCCAGCAACTTTAGGTTGTCCCCACTGACTTAAATCTAATCCCATTTCAGGTAATGCCGAACTTATCCCGGCATTATCTCCGTGAGTGTTCATTATATTTCTTCTGGCATTTTGATATTGGTCATAAGCATTCTGATATAACTTGGATTTTGGATCCATTTTAGACATTCCGCTTTTAAACCATTCGGTATCTAATGCATCCAATTTAGCATTTCTAATGTTAATTGCATTTTCACCAAGTCTTGTATCAAGATTGTAACCACCCCTTAATTTGGCTGCGGCAGGAATTTGTTTTGCAAGTTCTGGATTATTTTGAAGAGCCTCAAGTGTTCTAATCTCAGCGGGTGATTGATTAAGCTTTTCTTTCTCCATTTGGAGTTGTTGCTGTTGATAACCCGCCATTTGAGCATAATGATTGACGGTTGCATCAAGTTGTCTGGCTTGCATTTCAAGCTGTCTTTGCTGACCCGCAAGCATTGTTGCAGACTGCATATCACCTTTGTCAAGAGCAATCTTATATTGCATTTGAGACATTTGTAATTTATTGTAGACATCTTGACGCGCCTGTTCCGCCTCACGATTTTTCTGAATTGCTTCACTGTAAGCGGGAGCGGCTTCTGCAAACCCACTTAAGAAAGTTGATCCTGGACGAGTCGCTTTAGATGCGGCGGTAAAGAAATACTTAGCCAATGCATCTCTTTGATCTCTTTCACTTGTGTCTTTTGGTTTTGCATTTTCAACCAGCCTGTCAAGATCAGCAACATATGGAGCACTTTTAGCTGTCAACGCATCATAAAATCTATTTGTGCTATCAAGTAAACTGGTAGGATCATGACCTGTAGTTGCCGCAACATGATTTACCGCTTGGCTTATAGTCTTATGCTCTTCGGGCGTTCTATTTGGAGCGCCGTAAGGCATCTTTGTATTAGCCGTATCTGCTTGAGACATATTTGTTGTATCAAAAGGATTGGATTCTTTTGTAGGCTCTTGTTTAAACGCAGAAAGTTGAGCTTCTAATTTTGCTTTTTCAGCAGGATCGGTTACATTTCTACCGCTATAAACTGGATTGGTTAAGTTTTGATATAAATTTTCTTTTGCAGCTCTTTCAGACGGAGTAAGTTTTTCAAAAAAACCAGGTTTTTCTGCTAAAGATTCAATTTTTGCTTGTGCTTTTTGTTCTGAACTGGGCACAAAAATGCCTTTAATTGAATCCGCAAGTGATTCAAAAGCAGATGTAGATTTTTCTGGAGTAGGTTTAACTTCTCCTTCTTCAGCAAACCCCATGATTCCACCACGAGCGGCAGTTTGAACCATTTGATCAGCCATATCAGGTGTCACTGCATTGGCAATGCTACCTTGTGGTATGGCTTGTGGTGAAGCCATAGGGCTACCTTGTTGAGGATTGGCGGGTTGGTCTTGAATGCCCAATAACTGATCAACAATAGCCAACTCTTGACGACCTTGGTCATCTGTTCTGTTAAGCAATGCTTGACGCTCTTCTTGTAACTCTTGTGGAGTCATTGAAGCAAGCATTTGTCTTATGCTGTTTAAACTCATTGGGTTGCTAGACACTGACGCACCATCTGCATAGTGCTGCACTTCCCCGCCATGTTTAAACGCAGCTTGTAATCCACCGTTGGCTGATGATTTAGTACCGCCTATAGCGTTGTAAGTTCCTAATCCTAATGCGGCGGCTTGAGCCACCTGATTGCCTGGTGACTGATAAGTGTTTGTAGTGCTTGAGCTTACAGGTAAGCCACTGAGCAAACCTTGCATAAAGCTAAGTTGCTGATAAGGATAATTCTTTTGGTTGTTAAAGTTTTGAATCTGCGTATTGATTGCATTTTGTTGGTTCTGTTGTTGTTGAGTACCATATGCATTTTGCAGATTAAGCGCCCCAGTCTGTTGGTTATACTGTTGCTGACCTAAGTTACCTAAAGTATTTGCTCCAGTTAAAGCTGCTTGGTTA
>Ga0316232_1001426_pt1 | contig 29025 bp, 19 predicted proteins | sample TBHtaG_FD_206006 | JGI IMG/M metagenome (GOLD analysis project Ga0316232, IMG submission 206006) | Freshwater microbial communities from Trout Bog Lake, Wisconsin, USA - TBH18025_13 | ecosystem: Environmental > Aquatic > Freshwater > Lake > Hypolimnion/Profundal zone | place: USA: Wisconsin... | reverse complement strand
CGAGGTGGCCAGGTATAGCTTGGCGCTGTCGGACGTCGGATCCAGCTTAACAGCCGTCTGGAAGTTGTTCACCGCCGCCTCATACTGCGCGTTCTTGAATGCCGCAACCCCTTTGTTAATCTGGTCTCGCGACTTCAACTTGTCGCAGCCGGTCGATGTCCCAAGCAACACAAGCAGTGCTACTGAAACCGGAATTCGTGCTGTCAATTTCATAGCGCGGTGACTCTCCTTCGATGAAGCGCATAGTACAAATCAAAAAACGCGGGTTGAACTTCTCTAGTCTCAACGATTGTAATGGTTGCGTACCTGCCCTGACCAGTGACAGGGGTCACTCTCTTGATGAATCCTTTGTGCATGCACTATATTTGATGCAAATTCGGCCGCCCCAATTGCGAAGAGTACCAGACTCCAATCGGTTGTCGACGGAGTCATTGCCGGTAATCATTTTGCGTTGTTGGCAGTCTATCCCTAGACGAAGCACTGGCCCATTAGGACTCGCGTAATACAAAATATCCCATTGGATGTCATGTCGTTTGCATACGTTGGTAGGACCGCAGCACATTTTCTCACCGGCATTCTGACACACAGTTCACCCGTCCGGAGCGGATGGCGTGGTGCAACTATAACGGTTCAATCCTAACGCTTATACTCCGGCAGTACCTGGTAGCCTGTGTGCAGCAGATGTTCGGCCTTGTGGCTGGCCGGCGCACCCAGAAAATCGTCATACAGCTGTTTGATATACGGATTGTGGTGAGAACACCGCAACTGGTCTGCGTGATCCTCACTGTACAGTCCCGCGGCCCGCTTGATGCGCAGTTCGTTAGTGGCACCGTAGGGCTGACCGCCCCCGCCGACGCATCCCCCAGGGCAGGCCATTACTTCAACAAAGTGATAAGGAGGTTCATCTCCTGCAGCCTTGGCCTCCCGAATCTTGTCGATTACCTGCTCTACGTTGGCGAGGCCATGGGCCACCGCGATACGAACCGTTGTGCCGGCCACTTCGATCGAGGCTTCTTTGACCCCCTTTAATCCACGAGTCGCATGGAAATCGACCTTGGGAGCGTCCTCGCCGGTTACATAGAAGTAGGCGGTACGAAGGGCTGCTTCCATCACTCCGCCGGTGGCTCCGAAGATGGTTGCCGCGCCGGTATACATGCCCAGCATATGGTCGCACGGTTCGTCCGGAATGGTCACAAAGTCGATGCCCGACTGCTTGATCATGCGCGCAAACTCACGCGTCGTGATAGAGACATCCACATCCTGATAGCCCGATGAATACATCTCCTTGCTGCGTATGATCTCCGACTTCTTGGCAGTGCAGGGCATAATCGAAACCATGTAGATTTTGGCCGGATCGATCCCCTGTTTCTGCGCGTAAAATGTCTTGGAGAGGGCGCCAACCATGGCATGAGGCGACTTGCAACTGGAGAAGTGTTGGATCATATCGCCGTGGAACTTCTCCATGAAGTTCACCCAACCGGGGCAGCAGCTTGTGATCAGAGGCAAGATTCCCTTGCCTTCCAGAAGGCGCGATTTGAACTCGGTGGCCTCTTCAATAATGGTCAGATCGGCCCCGAAGTTTGTGTCGAAGACTGCCTTGAAACCCATGCGGCGTAGTGCCGCATAGATCTTGCCAGTCAAATTCGCGCCCACGGGGAATCCGAATGCCTCGCCGATGGCCACGCGCACCGCAGGTGCAATCTGCACCACGCAATACGCATCCGGGTCTGCCAGCTTGTCCCACACTTTCGTCGATTCGTCGTATTCCGTGATGGCACCCGTAGGGCAGTGGGCCGAGCACTGACCACAACGCACGCAGGGTGAGTCCCATAGTGGGATGTCACCTGCGGCGGCAATGCGCGTATCAAAGCCGCGATTCAGAAAGCTCAGCGCCCACACGTTCTGGTCCTGCTGACACACCTGTATGCAGCGTCCACAGGTAATGCACTTGCGCGAGTCCAACACAATGCTGTGTGTCGAATCGTCAACTGGGTGCTCGGGAACAATATTATCCAGTCCTGTTCGCGTCAGCTCGAAGTCGGCGGCCAGAGTCTGTAACTCGCAGTTCTGGTTGCGCAGGCAGGTCAGACACTCATTGGGATGCCGCGACAGGATCAGTTCCAGTACCGAACGCCGCACCTCCACAATCTCCGGCGTCTCCGTAAGAATGTCCATCTTATCTTCGACGGAGGTGCAGCACGCGCGCAACATCTTGCCATTGTTCTTGATATGCACAATGCATATTCCGCAGGCTGCAGTAGCATCCAGGTCGGGATGTTTGCACAGGGTGGGAATGCGTACATGCACCTGACGCGCTGCATCTAGAATGCTGGTGCCCTTGGCTACTTCTACTGGCAACCCATTGATCGTGGCGTGAATTGTATTGCTCATAGCGGCTTTTTCTCGATCCGTAGTGGTCATGCTTGGGGTGTGGCGGCAGGCAGCAGCCGCTCGGTGAACTCATGCTCAAAATGACGAATGGCGGAGAGCGTCGGGTTGGGTGCGGTCTGACCCAGAGCGCACAGCGATGCCTTTTGCATCGCCTTGGCTACCTTGCGGATCGTGCGGATGTCCTCCGCCGTTCCTGTGCCATCCACAATCTTGTTCAATAAATGCAGCATCTGCGTCCCGCCAATCCTGCAGGGTGCGCATTTGCCGCACGATTCATCTACGCAGAAGTCCAGGTAGAACTGGGCCAGTTCCACCACGCTGTCGTTCTCGTCAATCACAATCATGCCGCCTGAGCCCATCATCGACCCAAGCTGCTGCAGGTTTTCATAGCTCACAGGCGTATCGAACTGATGCTCCGGAATCATGCCGCCCGAGGGTCCGCCGGTCTGGATGGCCTTGATCTTCAGACCGCTGTCTGTGCCACCGCCAATCTTTTCAATCACATCGCGTAGTGTCATACCCATCGGTACTTCCACCAAGCCGTTGTTCTTGCTCTTGCCGGTCAGTGCAAACAGCTTAGTCCCCTTGGATTTTTCTGTGCCACGCGAGCTGAACCACTTCGCCCCCTTCTGCAGGATGATAGGAACATTGGCCAGGGTTTCTACGTTATTAATGCAACTGGGCTGGTCCCACAGTCCCTTGACGGCGGGAAATGGCGGACGAGGACGAGGCGTGCCACGCTTGCCTTCGATGGAGGCAATCAGGGCTGTCTCTTCACCGCACACAAATGCTCCCGCGCCCAGGCGAATTTCAAAATCGAAACCCCATCCGGAATCCAGCACGTTCTTACCCACGAGGCCGGCGGCGCGCGCCTGGCGAAGCGCCTTCTCCACCCGCTCCACGGCAAGCGGATACTCGGCACGAATATAGAAGACGCCGTGGGTCGCATTCATGGCACGGGCCGCAATCAACATCCCTTCAATCACCGCGTGGGGATCGCCTTCCAGCACCGATCCATCCATAAACGCACCCGGGTCGCCCTCATCGCCATTGCAGATGACGTATTTGATATCCGACGATACCTTGCGCGTCAGGTCCCACTTCAATCCGGTTGGGAATCCTGCACCGCCGCGGCCCCGTAGACCGCTCGCAAGCATCTCCTGGCATATCTCCTCGGCGCTCATCTTCAGAGCCTTGCGCAGCGCCTTGTAGCCATCGCGTGCAATATAGTCGTCCAGTTTTTCCGGATCCATCTTGCCGTTGTTCTCCAAGACCGAGAACACCTGCATGGCAAAGAACGGATCGTTCAGGTCCAGAGTATGCCGCGCCAGGTCGCCGCCAGGCTTCTCTATCTTCTTGCCATCCAGCACAGGAACCACTACCTGTTCCACCACAGTCGCCGCCATCTCCGGTTTAATCTCGGAGAACAAAATATCCTTCTGCGTCTTCGTGGTCATGCGTACCAGGGGGCCCTTGCTGCAAAGTCCCATACATCCACTGCCGTTCACCTGCACTTTGCCTTCCAGCTGTCTAGCCTTGATCTCCGCCTTCAACCCGGCAATCACGCCCAGGGCCTCGGAAGATTGACACCCTCTGCTCGAGCATGTGAACAGGCGAACATCGAACGCTTGCTGCTTGGCAAGTTCCGCGGCTGCTTTTATTTCAAGTTCTTCAGGTTTCATATTCGTCCTGTACTTCGGTTAATTCGTTTGCAATGCTCCCGTGCGAGAGCTAATCGACGAGTGCTTCCTGATCGGTTTCAGCCATCGGCTTGTCAATCTGGATGCGCTCTATTACATGGTGGCTGTCATCGGTCTTCAACTTGGCATAAACTTTGCCGTTCACAGAAACAAGGGGTGCCAGACCGCAGCAGCCCAGGCAGCGAACAGCCTGCAGGTGGTACTCCTTGTCCGGAGTGCTCTGGCCTTCATGAATCTGTAATTCCTTCTCCATCCCAGCAAGCAACTCGGCCGATCCTTTGATATGGCACGCCGTGCCCAGGCACACCGAGATGACGTACTTGCCCGGAGCTTCCAGCTTGAAATAGTTGTAGAAAGTGACCACCTCATAGATGCGCGCCAGAGGTACACCCATCTGTCGCCCAAGCTTCATCGCAGACTCGCGAGGCACATAGCCAACCCGGCTCTGCAGGTCATGCAGCGCCATAATCAGGCTGCCCCGCTTCATCTTCCATTTATTTGCTATCAGGGTGATCTCGTCTTTGGGTTCTGCCGCGGCCTTGGGTGCCACTATCTTTACGGAGGTTGCAACATCGATTGGTGTGCTCATCGTTCCTCGTCCGCCGCGCGTTCCTGGCTTTGCGCCTCAGGGGAGGCCGCACCAACGCGGCAAACCTGTCATACCACGTCAACAATCGAGGGTCAGAGCGTCGTTCAACAACTCATGTCCAAGATCGTTTCTCCCGCGATTGCAGGTGCCACCCCCTGTTAGGAAACAAAAAGCGACTGCGCAATACTTTATTCATCGCACAGATGCGTGTATGTGATGGCCGCCACATACCCTATTTAAATTTGTGTGTTAGTGACTGTGAGAAAAAGTCTCGATTTACTGCGTCTTCTCTTGATTCATACAGATACTGCGCACAGACGCCCGATTATCGGTCCTGGCTTACGCACTGCATGCTCGCACTCAATGCGCCCCGCTTCCAGCCATCGCGCGATAACCGGCCAGAGCCGCCGGAAACGGCTCCAGAGCTCGCGCAAAGATGCCCAGGCTGTATGCAATTGTCAATCCATAGTTCGTAATCGCCACGCCGGCATGCTGGCATTGCAGGATGCGGCTCAGCATCTGCCGCCGATTCCACATACACGCGCCGCAATGCACGACCAGCTTGTAGCTGGTCAGATCCTTCGGGAAGTCGCGTCCCTGCATCGTCTCAAAATTCAGTTTGACTCCGCTGTACTGCGTCAGCCACCGCGGTATCTTGACCCGACCAATATCTTCGCCAATGGGATGATGCGTGCATGCCTCGGCGATCAGTACACGGTCGCCGCTGCGCAAGCGCTCAATAGCCAGCGTCCCTTCCACCTGAGCGGTTAGATCACCCTTGAAACGCGCCATCAAAATCGAAAAGCTTGTCAACGGAACATCCGGCGGCGTGTCCGCTGCAACCTTCAGGAACGCCTGCGAATCCGTCACCACCAGTTTCGGCGGTGTCTTCAGGCGGTCCAGCGCATTCCTCAGCTCACGTTCCTTCACCACCATGCACAATGCGTCCGAGTCCAGCAGGTCACGAATCGTCTGTACCTGGGGTAGGATCAGCCGTCCCTTAGGCGCTTCTTTATCGATCGGTACCACCAGCACCGCCAGCTCGCCCGGCCCCACCAGGTCGCCTAGTATCGCCGGCGAATCGATAAAGTCCGCGGGTGCAAGCTCCAGCAACGCCTCGCGCAGTTCCTGTAGTCCCAGTCCAGTAAGCGCCGAGGCCAGCACCACATGCCGCTTGCTTGTGCGCAAACGCGTTACCAGCTCTGCATCCGGAGCAAACTCATCGGTCTTATTAATCACCACCACAACCGGCGTCCCTTGTGCCGCAAAATCCGCTAGTAGCCCCTCTTCAAACTCACCCCACACCTTCGGTTCAGCCACCAGCACAGCAATCTCGGTCCGCTGCAGTGCCTGTCGCGTCTTCTCCACACGCAGCGCTCCCAAACCGCCTGCCTCGTCAATCCCCGCCGTATCGATGAAAAGTACCGGCCCCAGCGGCAGCATCTCCATCGGCTTCTCCACCGGATCGGTCGTGGTTCCCGCTACCTCGGACACAATCGACACATGCTGACGAGTAATCGCATTTAGCAAACTCGATTTGCCTACATTGCGCCGTCCGAAAAACCCGATGTGCAATCGCAATCCCTTAGGTGTGCTGCTCATGGCAACTTCTCCTCTGCCTCGTTCATGCCGTTGCTCGTTCTTCACACATAACTCATAACTCACCACTCACAACGGTTCTTACCGGCGAGCCAAGTCTGCAGATCGCCTCAGGGCTAGTTGCCTCATCGAACTCCTGCTCGCTCATCCAACCCAGCTCTATAATCACCTCGCGCAGCGACTTGCCCTGCTCGCGCGCTATCCGCTCAGCCTCTTCTGCCCGTTCGTAGCCCAGCCTCGGCACCAGTTCTGTTGCCTCGGTCGTCGCGTTCCTTACATGTGCCCGGCAACGTACCTCGTCCGCTTCGATTCCATCCACGCAGAAGCGGCACAATACATCGTCGGCCCGCGTCAGCACGTCCATATTCTCCAGCAGGCAATGGGCTATCAGAGGTATAAACGCATTCAGCTCGAGGCTTCCCGCGGCGCAGGCCGCGGCAATTACACTGTCGTTGCCCATCGCCAGCATCGCCGCCTGTGTAGCGGCCTCCGGAATCACCGGGTTAACCTTCCCGGGCATAATCGACGAGCCAGCCTGTCGCGCGGGCAAGCGAATCTCTCCTAACCCCGCGTCCGGCCCCGAGGACAACAGCCGCAGGTCGGTCGAAATCTTGATCAGCGAAACAGCATGCGCCTTCAGGATTCCCGACACCTCCACAAAGACGTCCGTGTTCTGTGTCGCGTCGATTAAGTTTTCAGCCCGTGCAAACCCAATCCCGGTTAATGCTCGCAATTGCTCCACAGCGCGAAAGATGAACTCGCGTGGCGCGGCTAGCCCTGTGCCAATAGCCGTCCCGCCTAGGTTCACCACACGCAGCCGCTCTTCACATTTATAGATTCGCCAGCGGTCGCGGTTAATGGCCTCCGCGTACGCGCTCATCTCGCGCCCCAGAGTGGTTAGCACTGCATCCTGATACTCCGTCCGCCCCACCTTCACCACATGTGCAAACCGTTTCTCCGCTCGCTGAAACGACTCTTGCAGCGCAACAACCTTCTTCTCCAACTCATGTAGCAGGCGGATCGCGGCCAGCCGTAGTGCAGTAGGATATGTATCATTTGTCGATTGATGCAGATTGATGTCGTCCAACGGAGAGACGCGCATGTAATCCCCATGCGGCAGCCCCAGTAACTCCAGTGCGCGATTCGCCAACACTTCGTTCACGTTCATATTGGTGCTTGTGCCCGCGCCACCCTGCAGCGCATCCACCACAATCGCGTCTGACAGAACGCCCTCGCCCAGTTCGCGGCATGCCTGCTCGATCGCATCCGCCTTGGCCTCATCTCCCGCCCACGCGCCCAGCGCGCGATTGGTCATTGCACAGGCCAGCTTCACCTCGCCATAGGCCAGCGCCAGCGCAGGATGAACCGCCCGTCCTGCCAGGGGAAAGTTCTCCAGCGCACGCGCCGTGTGGATGCCGTATCGCGCCTCATCAGGCAGAGTTCGCTTGCCCAGATGATCTTCTTCGATGCGTTCGCGCTGGCTCATTCTCTTCTCTCCCGCCTATTGCCGCACTCACTATTCTGCGCCATTTGGCAAACTTCCGCTGTGACCGCCGTCTCAGCGAATGCTCTTTCATCGCCATAACATAGAGGATGGAGTACACGCCATGACCGCGATCCAAGCCATGCAGCAGCGTCGTAGTATCCGCAGCTACACCACGCAATCCGTCGACCGCGCCACCATCTCTGAGATCATCGACTGTGCGCGCCTTGCCCCTACTGCCATGAACGACCAGCCGTGGGAGTTCGTCGTCATCACCGAAAAATCCTCCCTCGCCCGCATTCCGCAGCTCCTGGGCCATGCAGAGTTCATCGCCACAGCCGCCTTATGCATCCTCGTCCTCGCGCGACCCTCCACATGCGCTGTGGAAGACTGTTGCGCGGCCACCCAGAACCTTCTCCTCGCGGCACATGCCCATGGCCTCGGTGCGTGTTGGGTCGCAGGCTCCCCGCTACCATACGCACCAGCCGTTGCTGCATTATTCGGTGCGCCCCCAACCCACACCCTCGTCAGCATCGTCGCAGTCGGCCATCCTGCCGAGTCACCCTCCGTAGAAAAACGTTCCCTCGCCGACGTCCTCCACTGGGAAAAATATTGACTAGCATCTCCCGCCCGTCGTCGTTGTGACCCATGTCACTGTGCGAGCTTGCTGACTCGTGTTAATCCTTAATCAGCGTTGCTTGGGGCCACAGAAGCGCGCGCGCAGCTACGAGATAATCCCGTACTGGCCTGCCACAAAGGCGGGCGGCGCAGCACCGTCCAACCGTGCCGAGGAGCTTCGATGACAGCCATCGCCGATCAGGCCACCTATATCAACGAACAGGTAATCTTCGATTGCCTCAGCCATACCGCTCAGCCAGAACCAGCCCGTATTCATGCCATCTTTGCCAAAGCGAAAGAGATGCAGGGCCTCGCCTTTGACGAGGTTGCAACCCTCATCGCTCTAAAGGACCCAGAGCTTACCGCCGAGCTATTTTCCATCGCGCGCGGCGTCAAGGAGGAGATCTACGGATCCCGCCTGGTCATGTTCGCGCCCCTCTACATCAGTAATCGTTGCACCAACGAGTGCAGTTACTGTGCTTACCGCGCCAGCAATCGCGAGCTGCACCGCATCACCCTCACCCAGGAGCAGATCGCCGCTGAGATCAAGGTCATCGTCGAGCAGGGTCATAAGCGTATTCTCATGGTCGCCGGCGAGGCCTATCCCAACTCCAACAGCCTTGACTATGTCTACGAGGCCATTAAAACCATCTATGCCACGCGCAGCGGCAATGGCGAGATTCGTCGTGTCAACGTCAACATCGCGCCCCTCCAGGTGGAGGACTTCCGCAAACTGAAGGCCTGTGGAATCGGCACCTATCAGTGCTTCCAGGAGACGTATCACCGCGAGACCTATGCCAAGGTCCATTCTCGAGGACGCAAGTCTGATTACGATTGGCGCGCCACCGTTATGGATCGCGCCATGGAGGCAGGTATCGATGACGTCGGTATTGGCCCGCTCTTTGGCATCTACGATTGGCGCTTCGAAGTGCTCGCCATGTTGCAACACATCCATCATTTGGAGGAGCGCTTCGGCTGCGGCCCGCACACCATCAGCGTCCCTCGCCTGGAACCAGCCGCCGGTACCGACTTCACCGCCACCACGCCGTGGACGGTATCCGACGCAGACTTCCTCAAGCTCATTGCAATCCTTCGCCTCACCGTCCCTTATACCGGGATGATCATGTCCACCCGCGAGTCCGCCGAGGTCCGCCGTCAGAGTTTCCAGATTGGCATCTCACAAACCTCTGCCGGCAGCCGTACCGATCCTGGCGGCTACGAACTCGCCCAGGGCGACTTCAACAGCAGTCAGTTCGCTGTCGGAGATACCCGCCCCGTCGACGAGGTCGTTCGCGAGATCGCCGAGATGGGCTTCACGCCCTCCTTCTGCACTGCCTGCTATCGACTCGGACGCACCGGCTCGGACTTTATGGACATTGCCAAGCCCGGCTCCATCAAGTACCACTGTGAGCCCAACGCCCTCTCCACCTTCACTGAGTATCTGGAGGACTACGCCAGCCCCGAAACCAAGGCTGCAGGAGAGCAGCACATGCTTGTTCACATCGCGCAGATGGACGACAAGCAGCAGCGCATTGCGAAACCCATGATCGCCGCCGTTCGTTCTGGCAAGCGCGACGTCTATGTGTAATCGGGAGTTGCCGTAATGTCTCGTATCGCCCATGACGAAATCGTTGGCTGGTTGCGCGAAGAACATACTGCCGCGCTCGAGCAGCTCTTCGCTCGTGCCGATGCGGTTCGCCATGAAAATGTTGGCGACGATGTCCATCTGCGAGGCCTCATCGAAATCTCCAGCTACTGCGTCCGCCAGTGCCACTACTGCGGCCTGCGCATGGCCCACACAATGCCGCGCTACCGTATGTCGCGCAACGAAATCCTTGCCGGCGTGTACAAGGCAGTCGATCTCGGCTTCGGCACCGTCGTCCTTCAGTCCGGCGAGGACTTTGGCATTGAAGCAGAGTGGCTCGCAGAGATCATCCGCACCATAAAATCTGAGACTCCGCTCGCCATCACACTCAGCCTTGGCGAGCGCACTTCAGACGAGCTTCGCCTTTGGCGCAAGGCAGGGGCCGACCGCTATCTCCTGCGCTTCGAGACATCCGACCCTGCCCTCTACAACGCAATTCATCCGCGCCGTGGAACAGCCATCAGTGACCGCACAACCCTGCTATGCGATCTGCGCCAGATGGGCTACGAGATCGGCAGCGGTGTTATGGTAGGCATCCCCGGCCAGACCTACGAAACGCTGGCACGCGACATCGAACTCTTCGAGCAGCTCGACCTCGACATGATTGGCATCGGCCCCTTCCTCGCCCATCCCGACACGCCGCTCGGTGCGCCTGGCGTCGCAACTGCCGGCACAGACCAGGTTCCAAGCAGTGAAGGCATGGTGCTCAAGGCCGTCGCCCTGACCCGTCTTGTCTGCCCCCAGGCAAACCTGCCCAGCACCACAGCCCTCGCCACTATCAACACCGTCGATGGCCGCGAGCATGGCCTGCAGAGCGGCGCCAACGTCTTTATGCCCGTCCTTACCCCCGCGCCCTACCGCCAGATGTACCAGATCTATCCCGGCAAAGCTTGTCTCGACGAGGACGCCGTCCAATGCAATCACTGTCTACGCAATCGCATCGAGAACCTCGGTCGCAGTGTTGGCACAGGGCCTGGCGGCCGTTATACGCGCACTTCCAGCCATTCACTCCCACCTCTTCGTAGCCAGCCCCGCTTCAGCCCGCAACAGAGTTCGCCCTCGCCACTGGTCGTCCTGCACTGACCGTTTACACCAGAGCAAGTACATGTTGCGGCAGGTAATTTACGAAGGATTCGTTCCCTAGAAGACGCCATTATCGTGGAGAAACTGCATCCACAGGATGGTGCCTTTCTGGTTCTCGGCGGCAGAGAAGTTGCCGTGGCCACCGCCCACGACGATATCCTCTTCGTTGGGAACATGCGCAGCGTCCAGCGCTGCCTTCAGTTTGTAGGATTGGGTTGGATTGTAGGTGGTGTCGTGGTCGCCGTTGATGATGAACGTGGGTGGCAGGCCTGGATGAATGTACGTGAGTGGCGATACCTCGCGAGCGCGGGCCAGTGCAGCTTCGCTGGGATCAGGCCAGCGCGGGGCTTACGGCCGTGCGCGTGGCATGCCATCAGGATTAGCGGCATCACTTGCCGCGGTAGCTGCTGCTGAGCCGGCTGTGGCTGGAGTAGACGCAGCGATCGGTGCGGCATCGGGTGGCAGCGGCAGATCGAGTCCGATCCACTGGTGGGTAAAGCCCATGCTGCCACGGAAGGTCAGGGACTCTGCGACATCGCTGGCTCCGTACATGTCGATCACGGCTACCACCTTGGGCTGATCAGTACAGCCTGGCGGATTGAACGATGCAGGTGCGTAACCAGCCATCAATGCAAGATGGCCACCGGCGGAGCCTCCCCAGGGAATGACCCGATTGGGATCGAAGTTATATTTCTTGGCATTCGCCTTGACCCAGGCCATGGCGCAGCGAACGTCCTGGATTGCCGCTGGTGCGGGCGCATCGATTGCGTTGCGGTACTGCACTGCGACAACACTCATCCCGGCTGCAAAAAATGATCCGAAGCTGCCGGAACCGCTTGGGCGGTCACCGCGAATCCAGCCGCCGCCGTGAATCTGGATAACCACTGGCGTAGGTTTGTCAGACGGCACCTGATAGACATCCAGGTGCATGTCCATGGTGCCCGCAGGTCCGGTGTTCGGCACGGCAGCTCGGATGCCATTGGGTGTGCCTGGGTTCGCAGACGCCTCCGCGCTGGGGTTGTTGATATGCGGCACAGTGGCATAAACGATGTTGTCAATCTCGACGGGCTTAACCGTGCGCCAGTTGGCAGGATCGGCCCATGCAGGGCCCGTAACAGCAGCTGGGGTCGATGCCGACGCGGCGGTGCCTGTAGCGGCAACTGGAGTCTGGGCGAGTGCTGTAGAGGGCGCAGAAGCAGTCATAACAACAGCGACAGCAATTCCCATAACTGCCATAATTTTTTTGTACATCGGGCAACCTCGTACCTCGGTAAGGTCACTATCGTATCGAACGGCATGAAGATATGCCAAATCGCAATCAATTCTCAGATGACAGAGGAATCGCCATACTGATAGGCTTTCGCCCATGCTTTCCTCAACTAATTTTCCTTCTTCTGTCGTTGCGGCGGTTGTCTTGACATTTGCGATGACAATGCTTGCCCAGGCACCGGTTGCCGGAACGCCGGGTCCGATTCTTCCTGTACCGGACCAGACTAACGTGCGTCACGATGCTCCGCTGGACCCGAATCTTCCCACCATCTTTATTGTGGGCGACTCCACAGCGCGTAACGGCGCCGACCTGGGTTGGGGTGACCACTTCGCCCATTACTTCATCACCACGAAGGTAAATGTCGCCAACCGTTCCATCGCAGGACGCAGTGCGCGTTCCTATATGAATGAAGGTGCGTGGGACAAGGTCATGGCCGAGTTGAAACCCGGAGACTATGTGCTACTGCAGTGGGGACACAATGACGGCGGCGGGCCGTTGACACCCACCTTCAATGCTCGTGGAGAAGGCAAGGGAGTGGGCGATGAATCGGTCGATATCCCAATCGCCAGACCTTTTACCACGGGGCCGCTCGCCGGTAAGACGGTCGAAACAGTTCACACCTACGGCTGGTACAACCGAAAATACATTGCGGATACGCGCGCCAAGGGAGCAACGCCAATCCTTTTGACTGTGACAGTTAGAAATATTTGGCCGGTGGGGTCCGACGGCAAGCCCCACATTGAGCGCGATATGGGTTACCGTGACTTTGACATGCAGATCGCCGAGGCGGAACACGTTCCGCTGGTCGATATGGCGACTATAGCAGCTGATAAATTCGAGATGCTGGGCGTACAGACCACTGCGCTTCTGTTTCCCATCGACCATACCCATACCAGTGCAGTCGGAGCGGAAATGAATGCCGCTTCGGTGGTAACGGCTTTGAAAAATGTGAACTCGCCGCTGGTGCAGTATCTAGCACCCGTGATCGGGCCAACAAGATAGTTCTCATCTATTTGAGCATCCATAAGGAGATGTCCCCGCTATGTTTCGTTCCCTGACCCGCGTTATCACCGCTTTCTTTCTGGCATTCACGGTCTCGCTTGTGGCGCAGGCGCCTCCCGCTGCGTCTGCCGTGCCGCCCCCTCCGCCGCAAAACAATCTTCCGCCACGCGCTCCGCTTAATCCCAGCCTGCCAACGATATTTGTTGTGGGAGATTCCACCGCAAGCAATGGTGCAAATCTGGGCTGGGGTTCCCATCTGGGAGACTACTTTGACCTGACAAGGATCAACGTAGCGAATCGAGCCATCGCGGGACGCAGCAGTCGCAGCTACATCGATGAAGGCCATTGGGACAGCACCCTGGCTGAAATCAAAGCCGGCGACTATGTGATGCTGCAGTGGGGGCAGAATGACGGTAGCGATCTGGGCGGCCAGGGTAGTAGGAATGCGCGCGGCGACCTGAGAGGCGACGGCGATGCTACCCAGGATGTAATGCAGACCACAGGAGCGAAATCGGGCCAGTTGGAGACGATTCATACCTTCGGCTGGTACAACCGAAAGTACGTTGCCGATATCCAGGCCAAAGGCGCAACACCCATGTTCCTCTCCATGACTATCCACAACTCCTGGAGGCCCGATGCGACAGGCGCGCAGCATGTCGCGCTCGATATGCGTTTTGGTCCTGTGATGTGGAAAATAGCACAGGAAGACCATCTGATGTTCATCGATATGGCACCCGTGGAAGCGACCCGAATGGAGTCAGTAGGTAAAGACAAGGCCGCGCTATGGTTCCCCATCGACTATGTGCATACCAGTGCGGAAGGTGCGGACCTCAATGCGCAGTCGGTGGTCATCGCATTGGAGATTGCCAAGAGCCCTCTGCTGAAATACTTGAAGGCGCCCCTGCCGATTCCGCCGGATGCGGTGACTGCGACCAAGACCTCAGAGGATTCGCTTGCAGCAAATATGGCAGCTGCTTCAGTCACACCACCGCCAACGCCCCCGGCACCTGTCCCTGCAGCGGCAAAGTAATGTCAGTAAATAGAATCGGTCTGGCCTTTGTGCATAAGAAAAGGCCAGACCGATTTTTGCTGCATGGATCTCTGTATGTCAATGTCGCGCGTCAACCCATGTTGATCCACGGGTTATAGCCGACAGCTGGTGGATTCCACGGCATGCTCACAAACATCTTGTTCACTACATCGTCGATCTTCAGTTTGTCCCTGTCCGTATGATCCGTTAGGAAGTCGCCTCCCGTACTTCGCCAGATCAATTCGCCTGTGCGCTTGTTATACATATCGATGATCAATGTGCCCGGTGCAACCTGATCCACGCTCTCCATTCCTTGTCCTGGAGGGTCGATGCCCACCGAATTCCAGTTCAGGTTGATCAGGTTCGAATAAAAATCCTCGTAGAGCCCCTGATCGCTATATCCTGCGAGCACTGCTGTGACCACAACATCGCCGTCCGATCCCTCTCTCCACCCGTTCAATTGCAGGTTGCGATCAATTGCAATGGCGAGCCGGGGCTCCAGCAGGGGGTTCGTTGTCGATAGATTTCCAAAAGTATAGGTGTGTATTCGATTGATCTCCGCCGCGTTCTTGTAATCGACATGCACATCCTGCGCGGGCACCGCTGTTCCTGCGAGTGCGGCTCCCAGTATTCCAACTCCGAGCATTTTCGCGATGGATTTCATAGTTACCTCCTCTGAATTACGTTCGCGTATGGGCCGGTTTTCGGGGGCGATTTTCTCGCATATCTCGCCGCCTGGTTGATGTCGGTTAGGATAATTCTTCCTTCCTTCGTCCCCCCAACAACTGCTGTTCATAAGATGCCTCACTCGTTGGAAGTGTTTTATGCAAACGTAACTGCCTCAGTCCATGTCGAATAATGAACTGTCGCAACGGCTGAGCGGATTATTCAATCTGTAGGGGGATTTTTTCGTCGCCACAACGTCTCGCAAAGGCAATGTAATTGAAATTGCTTTTTCAATACCTTCGATACTTCCGCGATTAGTGATCTGTTACCAAACACAGCCTGTCTGCCTCCATATTTGGAGATAGCGAGGCTGTTTAGTGGTATGTACCAAAGAGTAGCGTTCATCATGAAACAGGCGCTCTTCTTCTACTTGCTCCTGGCTATGCCACCCGCTTCGACTTATTTCATTGGCACATGCTTTGGCAGATACATGCTGAAGCGCATGATGACTTCTTTTCCAATCGAATTGAAGTTAAGGAAGATTGGATGCCATCCATTTCACGGCATCATTCAGGGTGTTGTTGGGCAGGCGGTTGTAATCCCATGGCTCAAGGATGGCCAATTTATCGTCCGCGCCATAGAGGGAGTAGACATGCTTCGCCTGGGAGACAGCGGATTCAACCTCGGCCGGAGTTGCATCACGATCCAATTGCGGTTCCACCACCAGCACGGGACGCGGCGCGATCATACCGAGCAAGTCCTGATAGTCATAAGGAATCTGCGACTCGTGCCCCACAAAGAAGCCGAGCTTTGGGATCAGGTCGCGTTCGTAACTATAGCGAGCAACGCCGCCATCGCCATGGGCCGCCGTGTCGGTGCGCATCGGCGTAAAGCCGGCGACGGACACAACTCCCTTCACCCGCGCATCCAGCGCAGCTTCATAGATTGCAACCGTGCCGCCCAGAGAGAACCCAAACAGATAGATCCGATCAGGATCGACTAACGGGTCCTTGACGAGTGCGTCGACGGCAGAATGCGCATCCTCCACCAGACGCCCCATATGCGACCACTTTGGATAACGGTCGTAGAACGGGCCAGTCTCCGACAGGCGGCTGCCAAATCCGCTCTGGTCATAGGCCAATACCGCGTAGCCTGCATGCACCAGCGCCAGAATCGGATGCAGGTCCGAGTGGTATACCCACATATAACCTAGGGGATAGCTATATCCATGCAGCCATATCACCACGGGCAGCTTCTTTCCCCCAGGCGCGTCCTTCGGATAATAGAGGTCTCCTCCAATCCCACCAAAATTAATATGCCGGGAGGCTGCTTCACTCTTCTCTGGCTCCAGCCAGCCATAGGAGTTTCCTCCATTGCTAATCACCCATAGTGGAAGGTTAGGTGCTATCTGTCCTGGACTGGGCGCCATCCCACCCACACCTATATATGTGGCGGGAACATTAGCTACAGGTGCGCTTACCGCGCCCGCAAAGCCCCCTCGTGCGCCGCCTGCTGCGCCAGGACCTGATGCGCCTGCCCTGCCTGCGCCCGTCGTCCCCGTCGCCGCGCCCGATCTACCCGGAGCAGCACCGACCGCCGGTTGTGTACCTCCACCTCTACCTGTAGCTACACCTGGACCTGCACCGAAAAATGAAATGGTGGAGTCTGCGCTGGACAGTCGCGGCGGCACAGTACCCAGCATCGACATCACCGACATGCGGAGTTCTGCCGACTTCTTCTCCCAATCCGCCGACGAAGCGATCACTCCACCTGTTGCAGACTTCATCAACTCATCCGTTGCCTGCTTCGGATACTTGGCAAGGTCCAGCGACTGACCTGTGTTTGTTCGCCATGTGTCCCAGTTCCACTGGAAAATCAGGTTATTAGTCCACTTTTTAGTGGAGCGCCCAAACTGCTGATCCAGCCAATCCAGATCAGCTTGCTCATCGTTCGCGCCGTGAAAACCGGGAACTCGTAGGGTAGAAATCCGGTCTGGTACTCCAAGCAGCTTGTAGACCTTCAGCGCCGAGTAGTAGGTCTGCTCATTCCCCCAGGTGTTCGAGACCTGATCGTTATTTCCCCACTCAATTAGCAGGGAGCGCGGCGCAATCATCGCGGCCAACAGGTTGCCATCCACAGGCAATCGATCTTCACGTCCGGCGAAGAAGCGCAGTTGCGGTGCAAACCACGTTGGAAAGGAGCGCGTGGTGCTCTCAATACCCTCGCCAGATCCGCGCTCACCCGATGCGCGCCAAGGCAGCACGCCACCCACGCCTGTGCTTCCTGCAATCACAGCAGTGATGCGCGAATCCAGCGCTGCGGCCAATGCCACCATCTTCCCATCGCGCGAGTAGCCGAAGATTGCGATGTGTTTCATGTCCACCTGCGGCAGCGTTGCCAGGTAATCGACCACCAGTCCCGCAGCCCATCCGCGCCGCGGCAACAAGGCAAAATCGTAGTCGGGATACAGTTGGTCCAGAGCGGCTGCGTCATCCATGGCGTCGTTGCCCGCGAAACCCGCAGAAATGTATCCGCGCCGGATAAGATCTGCCGCCCAGCCCTGCAGGCTGGAGTTAATCAGCACCGGAAACTTTCCGCCGCCATCGGGAATATAGACGCGCACCCGCATTGTGCCTTTGTCGCCCGTCCCGAACTCTAGACGAACATTGCGCACCGTGTAGCCGTCTGCATGCTTTTCATCGAGCACGACAATGTGATCGATCTTCGGCTTCGGCGGTATTGTGCCCCACACATATTTCTGCGATAGCTTCGAAATCTCCGCCCGCCGCGCAGGCCACTGGGCGGCGGTGGTCACACTGCGCCCGTTTAAAAACTTCAGCGGATCGGGAAGGCTATTGTTTCTCGGTAGCGAGTTGAAATCCGGTGGTAGAGCGTTTGTCTTTTTCAGCCATGCGTCGAAGCTCCCTCCAGGGACTGGCGGCAAAATCTTTAGCAGCTTGTCGCGGTACTGCTCACGGTCCTGGGTTGACATGGGTGCCTGCGATTGGCCATGGGCGACCGTGCCAAAGATCATTGCCAATAGCGCTGTGCCGAGAAGGATGCGATTTCCAGATGACATGAGCGTTCCGCCCTTTCTGTATGCCCCTTACTACTCTCCGACAAAAAATAGAGAGGAAACCGAAGCCAACTTAAGATGCACCGTGGTAATTGGTTGACCATTCACGTCACCTTGCGTACTCTCCGCAGGCTCCTGCGCGCCAGTGTGCGGGTTCCATATCGTCAGCGTCTTATGGCCGCGTAGTACTACCTTGTTATCGATATCCTTCGGAGACGAGTTTGCAAAGAAATAGATATCGCGCTCATCTTTCACCTTATGGATGTAGGTCAACGCTCCTTCATATTCATTGCCCGATCGCAACTCGCCCAGAGGCGCCTGAAACTCAACGTCTCGCAGGGGAAGCGCCATCTTCAGGATCGTATCCATTAGCCACGGATGGGTATTCGGCAGATAGTATGCCTGTCCCCCCAAGCTGTTCTTCTTGACGTAATACCAGAACACGTAATAATTCTGGCGATCCAGAGCTCTCTTCAGGTCCGCCTTCAAGGGCTCACCCGCAGCGACGCCAAAGATGTCTGCCATGGCCTGCTGCACCTCCAGGTCTTTACCGAACTCAGACGAATGTGTCGGGAGCTGATCCGTTGCAATGATGGAGCCGCCCTGATCGTAGAATTCCTTGATCTTCGTGGCCACTGCGGCGGAGAGCGTATCGCCGGCAGGCAGGATCAGTACCTTGTACTCCTCGCGATTTTCCTTATTATTGAGAATCAATCTTCCATGGTCGATGGTGCAGTTCTCCACCAGAACCTCGGGGTGCAGATACGTATAGTCCACACGCGATGCGCGAAACAGGTCTTCGCCGATACTCTGGTAATCCGCACCCGGAGCGACGCCGCCCTCACGAGCATAAGCCGTCTCCGTCACCTGGGGCGCCGTTTCACCGGCGGATAGCGGGAACTCGACCCCGCCGGCATTGTGATAGTCCGCATGCAGAGCGGCAATCGGGTATAGCACTGCGACATCCGCCACATGCCGACCGCCTTGCAGCATGTAGCTCATGCGTCCTACATAATCGTTCAACTCTGCGCGCTTCGGCTGTACCGTACGCGCCGGAACCTGGGAATTAATTCCCATCGCATACTGGTCCATGGCTACCTGATACGCGATCTTATCCGTAAGGCCGGCATAGGCTGCGTAGGTCTCGGCGCGAATGATGCGATGGTCATAATTAAACGCTGCCGAAGTAACAATTTTGTAGGAGGCGTTCGATCGTCCATACCACCAGATATCGTCAATGGTGGGAATCGTCTGATACTTGAACATCTTGATCAGGTCGCCCGTCAAAGGTGTAGGATTCAGCGGCTCCTCCTGGTCCGTATGACCGCCAAATTGCAGGTGGTGGTCCGCGCACCAGTCGTCCAACCGCTTAATAAAGTTCTCTTCGTATAACGTGGCGCGGAAGCCAAACAGGGCATTGCGCGCGGCAGCGGTCTGCGGGCCAATGTCGTACCACAGCGCTGGATAATACTTCATAGGGGAGTATCCATAGCGCTTTTGGAAGGCGGTATTGAAGTCCGGAGTCCACATCCGATCGGCATGATGCATGGATGGTTCGTCATAAAACGTCTGGGTAATCACATTGCCGAAATACTTGCCCAGATATTGGTCGTATCGGTCATAGGTCAGTGACATAAACGCCGTCATCGCCTTTGGATCCAGATAGTCCACAACCTGCGCTTTGCCTTCGACCAGATAGAAGGCCATGGCCTTCCAAGCACCCTTCGGCACCTGCGTGATCAGATGGCCAGCTTTCCCACGCTCGCTCACATCGACTAGTTCGTGTGTGCTCCGGTTCATCAGCACCGAGCCTATGTAGATGCCTTGCGGTATCGCCAGATCGATCCTCTTCGGCCCAGTTACATCCTGCTCCGCCATGTTCAGGCTCTTGGCTACAAACTGCGGAAACTTGGAATAGAGCAGGCCTCCCGCCGTGCCGGTGGGGAAGGAATAGTCGTCGTATAGGACAACATCAAGACCTTGCTTTTTGGCCTCCTGCACTCCGACGTCATACAGCTTGAAGTAATCCGGGCTGAGGAACTCAACGCCAGTGGCAGTGCTCAGCCTTCCACTACCGAATGTCTTAAGATAGGCGTCCGAAAGACCGAGAGATGTACTGCCCCCAGGTTCGAAGAAGAGACCACCGTAGTTCAGCTTGGCGGCATCATCCACTTCAGCGGTCAGGCTTTGCGGAGTGTCCCTGGTCATGTTGATGCTTCCCATGGCGTGTCCGCGGTACTGCGCCGGAGGGGCTTTAAAGGTCTGCGTATTGAAGTCGGAAGCTGGTTGAGACTGGCTCAGTGCGCTAACTCCCGCACCAAGCGCGAACAGCACTCCTGTGAAAAAAACAGTTCGGACAGATTGCACTCGCATGGGTCTACCTTCGTGGCTAGTTTGCTGGAACCTCTTTTGTTCGCCGCTGATTCGCTTGAATTGTACCCTTCCAAACGTGGCTTGCGAGACCAACCATGAAATTGTGGTCGAAAACGAGGTATTATCGCACTACCCAGGATATAAATAGACGACATCCTGACTTGCAATTGTCTGATTTTGAAGGAGATGGTGGCACAGCAGGATTCGTATCGCATTCATAACACACATATAGTCAATAGTATGGCATTTTCGCAAAACGCCGATGCCCCCAAATGTGCCCCCAGGGCGCAGAGCTTAGGCCGCGATCCGCACGTTGTCCCGCCTTGTCAGTGCAGATGAACACCACCCCCCCTGGCCTGCCTTCAGCTTACCCCCTACGACCACCGGGATCACGTTCGCAATGTGGATGACACCTGCATTATTTTCGCTTATTATTCGCCAATGTCCATGCACTACTGCCAGCAGGGAGCGGTCCACCCAACCGTCTATGTGGTGACATGCAAGAAATGCACCCGCAGCATTCCAGCCGGGGTGCAAGAGTTTCCTCGCAGCAATCTTGTAGTGGCCTGCCCGCTGTGTGGAGAGCTGCGCCGGTACAGGCCCTCTGAGGTCTATCTGGGCTACCCAGACAGTCATCTTATCCAGCAGCAAGTGTCCATTACCCGCAGACGCAAGGGCGGGTGGTGATAGGCTGAGGCCGTGTGCAATCGCTACTTCAGAGACTCCGATAAGCAACGCCTTGTGGAAGCCTTCTACCTCGGCAACCACGAAGACTTGCCTCTGGAGATTGCGCCGTCGTACAACATCGCTCCCACCACCATGCAGCCCGTCATCCGCAGCAATCGGGATACAGCAGAGCGCGAGATGGTTGCGATGCGATGGGGCATGGTACCTCACTTTGCCAAGAGCCTTGCCGATTTCAAGGGATACTCGACGTTCAATGCCCGCGCCGAATCACTGACAACCTCCGCAACTTGGCGTGGGCCATTCCAGCGCCGTCGCTGTCTGGTTCCCGCCGACGGATTTTATGAGTGGAAGAAGCTGGACGCGAAGACGAAGCAGCCCTATGCGTTTACCTCGAAGAGCAGGGAGCCGTTTGCCTTCGCTGGACTGTGGGATGCCTGGAAGGAGCCAGCGAGCGGGGATTGGTTGCAGAGCTTTGCCATCGTCACCACAGAGCCGAACGAACTAACTGCCACGGTCCACAACCGGATGCCGGTGATCCTCAAGCCTTCAGACTACGACCGATGGCTGACTCAAAACGATCCCGAACGTCCGCCCCTGGACCTGCTCCGTCCCTACGATGCCGTGGAGATGGAAGCCTATCCAGTAGACCCACGCGTGGGCAATGTGCGAAACAATGATCCGGGGCTGTGCGAAGCATACGAGTACCCGCCGAACTCACTCTGACATGGGTAAGCTGATACACTTCGTCAAACTTAATTCAGGAGGTTCAGCCTGTGCCAAAAGCGACTGAGTGCATAATCGGTATTGATCTTGCAGTGGCATTGAGAGGTTTTGTTGACCAGTTGCCGTTAAAGGTTCCTAAAGGCGATATTGGAATGCGCTGTATCGAGTGCGGAAAGCCCGTTAAACCACACGCTAGCAAGGGAGAGTCTGCCCATTTTGAGCATATCAAGTGGAATGGGAAGTGTTCACTTGCTCAACATCGCTGTGCATAAGCAAACCAATTTGAAGATTGGACGTTTACCGCCTACCTTGGCTCTTGCGACCGTAGGATAGTTGTCCAAGGGGTGGGGGGTGTCTTACAGCACGCCCTTTTGGGCTCACGGAGCAGAATACGCATTTTCAAATTTCACGATATTGGCATATTTTGTGTTCCAATTCTTGACTCAATACGATTTCAAAGGTGATAAATTCGTCAATGTCAATATCCTGTGCTATCTGTATTTCGCGCTCTTGCTGGAGACATCAACCACCCCCGTGTCCCCTACCATCCCGTTAGGTTGCTGGACACTGGTGGATGTGATTTCGCGACTGATGAAGTATTGGCAGGGAAACAGTTTTGTGCCAACCAGATGCTGTGGGAACGGATATTGAAGGATGTAGCGGGTGTTAGAAAATGCATCACCTACACCGCGTATGTCTTCCTCATCACTTGAGACATAGACGCGAGAATCCATACCCTGCGAAAGCGGAGTAACTGTATGACTGTCAAGCAGATCGACCTACGAAGATTCAATATTCTATCTGCGTATACTCGTAAGCCAAGTGCATTCCTATTAAGTGAAGAGCTAGCGTATTACTCAAGCGAGAACGACAAGGTCATTGGCATTTTGATTAGAGATCGGATTGATAAGGACTTTACCGGAATAGTTCTAGGCAAAGATGAGTCGCATCAGTACAGATGTGTTGAGGTTCGCAAGTTCACTTCATCGCAGGACTCGGCCCGTCTTGATTTGATTTCTGCGGTATCTGAATGGTGTCTAAAACCAGATATTGATTTTTATCAAGGGGAACCCCCGAAGCCGCTGCTAGACGTTTTTTTGCCTGTCGTTGACCCAAGTTCGTTGAATCCTTCCTTTCTGTCTGTAGCTTCGCAATATACATTTACCCCCGCCCGTTGCGTCATAGAAAACATGATGCCATTTTTTCAAGATGTTGATGGCAACTTCGTTCAGCAATTTCAAACCCATGCATTCGACGCGAGGATATGGGAACTGTACTTATTCGCGGCCCTAACAGAACTAAATATTACATTCGATCGTCGCTTCAATGCTCCCGATTATTTGTGCGATTATTTCGGCCTAGAATTCTTCGTCGAGGCAACCACTGTTAATCCAACGATAAGAAATGGCATAGTTGTCGAGCCGGACCCGCGCTCGATGGGAACCAGTGAACTGAAGGCATATTTTATGGACTACATGCCTATCAAATGGGGCAGTGCTCTGTATTCCAAATTAGCTAAGAAATATTGGGAGCTTCCACACGTCATTGGGAAACCTATTGTACTTGCGGTACAAGACTTCCACATTCCCCATTCAATGTCTTTCTCTTCTGGTACATTAATGCCGTATTTATATGGGTTAAGATTCAACGCACTTTATGACGCCACTGGTAATCTGATAGTTTCAGATGAGAAAAGAGAGAGCCACAGTTGGGACGGTAAGACGATTCCATCCGGTTTTTTCTATCAGCCCGGCTGTGAGTATATAAGCGCGGTGATTAGCAACCCGCTCGGGACAATTTCTAAATTCAATAGAATGGGCGTAGGAGCTGGTTTTGGACGAGACGACGTTAGAATGCTTTTTACTGGAACAAAGCACGATCATGATCCGAATGCGTCGGTTCCTCTGAAATTTGCCTTAGAAGTTACCAGAGATAATTGGGACGAACCATGGTGTGGAGGCTTGAACGTGTTCCATAATCCAAACGCTCGTCATCCGGTAGAACCCTCGATCTTCAACGAGTACGCACAGCACTTCTATGAAGACGGTCGCTTGAGGTCGTATCTACCCAAGTTCCACCCCTATGGGGCGATGTGTATCTCACTTGTGCCGAAGTGAGTCGATGTCTGAGCTATAGTCTATACGTCACGGTTCTTGAGGATATACCCCAGCTCTCTCTCCAGCATCTGCGGATTACGGCAAACGTGGAGGTCCCACGTTCCGAGCTTGCCCCAATTGTTAACGGCGGATACCCTTCAACCACCGGAAACTGAATCTCCATTGCTTTGCGTTCTGGCAACGCCATGACATGTTGCTTTGGCTTGTCTTCCGTTGCGCTTGCTGTGACTACCCTTCCTTTGAACGGAATCACAGAAAACGGGATGCCGTACACATCCACGTATTCTTCGGTCAGAAGCTCTTTGCCATCGTCGGTCTTTGTAGGCGTGTAGTCCATGCGGCGCAGCCCGCGCCCAACAACCTGCTCGCACAATAGCTGGCTGCCAAAAGCGCGAATGCCGAGAATGTGGGTTACGTTGTTCGCGTCCCAGCCCTCAGTCAACATCCCAACGGACACAACGCACCGAACGTGTTCACCCGGTTGGCCGGGCTTACCGACCGTGGCAACAACCTGACGCAGTTCCTCAGCAAAATCCTTCTTCCCCTTCTTGGGATCGCCGCTTTCAGCCTCCGCCAGTAGCTTTGTGTCAATACGGATGGTGTGCTTCCGGCTCTCCGTGTTTTCAAAATGCGGCAAAACCTCGCTATGGCCGTAGCTCGTAATCCATTTAGCTTTGGCCTTGCGCTTGCCTTTGGCCGGAGCTTCCTCTTCGTCTTCGTCCTCGATGTCGGCCTGTGTAACCAACTCCACCTGGGTTTCGCCGCTGATTTTCTGATAGACCAATTCCGCTATATCGGTATTGTCACAGACGACAATCATCACCGGCGGCACATGCTCCTGGCCGGGTGTGGCACTCTCGACGTACTCAAACCGCTCCTTCCACTGGCCCGCAAGCTGCTGCAATGCACCTTCGGCTTCCCGGTACACGACGGCGGGTTTTGGCCTCCGAGCCTTGCCAGGAAGGAAATCCACCGGCTGAAGTCTTGACCTGATCGTCTCCCAAAGCTTGAAATACTTCGGATCGGGAAGTCCTGTCACATCCATCACCGGCATACGAGGAATCTTGACGATCCCGCTCTCGATCGCATCCACGAGACCGAAGTCACTCACCAACCATGGGAATGGACGGCCCTCAGGGTGACCGCTGCCGCTGATATAAAACGGCGTAGCTGACAAGTCAACACATAACGAGATGCCCCGCGCTTTTGGCCCATGTGGGTTCGAGTTATTCAGCTTGTCCAGACCTTCAACCCATACCGTCGCTTCTTTTACCTCATCCTCAATATCTTCACCGTTACCGCCCGCCTGTTCCTCGCCGTTGTCATTGGGCAACGGACGCCAGCAGTGGTGCCCCTCGTCGTTCAACACCATGATCGGCATACGCCTGTAAAGATCGTCCCCGAGGATGTGCCTTGCAAAGGTCTCTGGCGTATCGGGTCCCTTGTTGACGACGGCGTATGTCTTGCCGCCCTCCTCGTGCTCCGACTGTGGATTGAAGAGGTGCCAGTTCGTCACCAGTACCTTCCCCTTCTGCATCAGTGGCCTGTACTTCAGCGGAACGATGTCGAACTCGGTGTAGTAGTTCTTTGCATCCTCAGGTCGCAGAACCTGTAGGCGCTCCTTTACCGTCAGATTTGGGCACACTACCAGCACGGCGTTGGGAAACTCTGTGCTGTTTGGGTTGACACCCCTGTTGCAGAATGCCCAGGATACCAACATCGCCATCACGACGGTCTTCCCTGAGCCGGTCGCCATCTTGCAACCCAGCCGTTGCAGAGGCAGGATGCTTCCGTCCGGCGATGGGTCTACGAGCGTCGGGAAGTAGTCCGTTGCGGTCTGGTAGAAGCCGGGTCGTTCCCCCTTAAGAAGCTGTTGAATGTCCTCGTCTCTGACTGCGAATTCTTGGAACATAGTCTTGCTGGTGCGCCCTGGAATCCGAATCTCCGCGAGGTAGATGATCGTTTCGACCGCCTCCCGCTGACAGAAGAACAGTCTGCGAGCGCGGTCCTTGCTGGCCCAATAGTTCAACAGGTCCTTCGTTACATTCGACGCGCCCCGGTACTTCGACTCCCTCCAGCGGTTCACATCTTTCCTAAGCGCGTTGACCAACTCAATGTCGTCACGCTCCTCTTCAACAAATAACTTGGTCTGCGCACCGCCCACCTTGTCCGTCTTGTACCAATAGCCAGCGTCACGCCGCCCCGGATTCTCTCTAGGCTCGCCAGTCTTGGTGTCGTACAGCCAGTGTGCAACCGTGTGATGGATCAGGCTTTCGAGGGTGTCTTCTTCACTGTTTGCCGAATCGCCAAAATAGGTCTCGCCACCAACGTATTCGTGAGGCACAGGCACGAGCTTAGTGAATGCAGGACGAGTGGGCTTGAATGTAATGACGTTCGCAACCTCAACTTCGGTTGGTTGCAGATAGAGCGAGTAGGGAGTTGCAGTTACCTGGAGATATGAGGAGTTTATGATTACCGATCGGAGGTTGCTGACTTGACTCGCAATTTTGTTAGCTTCGATCAGCCCGGTCTTTTTGGTGTAACCAATTGATGCGTTGTCCGCCTCATCATCGATGATGAGGGTCCGTTTATTGGACATGATGGCGTTTGATTTGAAGAGGTCAATCAACCGACGAAGGTTATCGCTCTGCTTCTTGGCAACAAATATCAGTTTTGAGTCCAGCTCGTATATCCCAAAGGATTCGGGGGTATGCATGATGTCATAGATGTCTAGTTCGGCATCATCCACAAACATTCTGAATTCACTATTGAGCCGTTTAGCCGTCTGTTCAAGCAGTGCTCGCGAATTCTTGCTGAGGACGATAGCGATGTCAAATCCGTTGTCAAACGCTAACGCAATAATGCTGATGAATGTTCGTGTTTTCCCACTCTGAACCTTGCCGAGCAACATCCCCGGATGTTCGGATGTTGTCTCCTTCTTAATAAGTTCTTCGACCGTTTCCTCGGCACAGAGATATGTATATGGGTCGAATGACGGGTTGGCAGCTTTGTACCGCTGGTAAAAATCGCCTTGCAGATTGATGGTGGCCATCTTCTTCCTCTTCTTCCGTGGCGGCTACCTGCACCTGTCTCCACTGCCTTCGTGAAGTCCTTCTGCTGTTGGCTTGTTAGAGAGGAATTTGCGATGGCATTCTTTGAGCCATCGGTCAGCATTCCATGCTGTGAATCCCAGGCGTTTTCGTTCTGGCAGGCAAGAGAACCAGGAGCCTTATTGCACCAATAGTGCCCATCAAGATCAACCCTGCCAAGTGGGTTATTTCCCACATAGGCATACAGATTGAGCGACTGCGGATTGTCCAGCTTGGCGTACGGAACCGGCATGATCTTGGCCGACCAGTCGGGGGACATGAAACGGCCCATCGTAGAGCTGTAGTACCTGGCCCCGAAGTAGTCATTGCCTGATTCGGCATCCCGTTCTTTGCCGGTAGAACGGGATCGCGAAAAACACACCCGGGATGCACAAACGGCGGAGATCGTCATAGATGTGGGAACCTCCATCGTACGTGAATCCCAGATCTCAAGCGCGAAACCTGAGCCACGCGCCTCCTCTAGTGTCACGGGTGCGGGGCAGCCGCTCTCGAAGACATCTTTGATCGAATCATTCCCAAGACGAGCAAACATGGGGCTGCGAGGAGAGAATAAACTAGGGTATTTAGCATCGCTATCATCACCCAGAACGACGTGTCGTGCACATGCCCAGATCCAATCGCAAAGCCTAAGACGATACCAGGAGTCAGCAGGGCAGTGGCACAACTTTCTAGACCTGCAAGACTTGAAGTTCGGCCCGCTATGATCGCCGCACTCACAATCAAAGCTGTAACAATAATTCCCGTCAATACTGATCGAATGCAAAGACTCATACCGGCTCCTCAACTGATAGGTCTCGGTCGTTGTAGTACCACAGTTCTCATTGTTTGCTACTCGCAGTGTGTCCCAGTTGTATTGCCTGCGCTATCAGTTGCGCTTGTACAGGCCTTTGGTTCCGGCTGGGAGATTGCCATCCAGAAGTATCGCTCGCCGAATGTGCGCAAAAAGAGCGCCCAAGTAGCAATTCTTGCTGCATCCATGTGGCTAGAATCAATACTCAGTTCCTTCGCAATATGGGCCGCCGCTAGACGTTTGTTTTTGAGCCCTTTCGTTCCCATCCATGGCTGATTTCCAGCGTGTGCAGGAGATATTCGGTCGGTCACGGTATGAAGAGCATTGCCGAATTTCGTTAGTGCTAGGGGCGACAAGCCAGTATGCCCAGCAGCTTCCCACCCCGCTTGCTCAATCTGCGCGTCTTGGATGTTTTGTGAAATGAAGTCATCTCCTTCTTGCTGCGCTTGCATCGGATCTTGATTGTGAACACCGTCAGACATCCCATGGATAAATGAATCTTCCGGATCCTGGGGATCGTGACCATTGACTTGGTTTATGTAGTCTGTCGCGTAGCTTGCTGCCTGAAGGTTGGATAGCTGTCTGGAGCTAAGGCCGGGTAGAGATTCGTTGATTATTTCGTTGTGGATACTTGTGACCCAATATCCATTGCGATCTACCAGAACAAGGGGATTATTAACCGAGTAAGCATATCTGTTCCATGTCTGCGGTAGATAAAAGTCAACACCCTGATTGGACGGATCGGGGCTCATCCACCGCCCCATCGCACTGCTGTAGTACCTTGCCCCGAAGTAGTCGTTGCCTGATTCGGTATCCCGTTCTTTGCCGGTGAAGTGGAACTCGGTGACATCCGGGCATGGTGATAACCCAGGCAGACTGGTAGCAGTCAGGCTATCGCCGTAGGGAAGGCTCATGTAGCCAGCCCCGCAGCCGCCTGCGCTGACTACGGCACGCTTGGTTCCCAACCAATCGGTAAACGAGAAATATGTATCTGTGGCCGTGTGGGAGGAATCCGTGTAACTGTAGGTGGCCAGCATCTGACCCGCAGAAAATACATTGGTGTGCAGCCAGTT
>Ga0316232_1001416_pt1 | contig 29205 bp, 21 predicted proteins | sample TBHtaG_FD_206006 | JGI IMG/M metagenome (GOLD analysis project Ga0316232, IMG submission 206006) | Freshwater microbial communities from Trout Bog Lake, Wisconsin, USA - TBH18025_13 | ecosystem: Environmental > Aquatic > Freshwater > Lake > Hypolimnion/Profundal zone | place: USA: Wisconsin... | reverse complement strand
CAGGGCAGCGCCGGGTCGGGTCGTCCTGCGGTAGTGGTTTGAATGTAAGCTCGCTCTTCGAGCCCGTTATCTCCAGCACGGCCTGGGCGCACTCCAGGATTGTGAACTCGTCGGGATTGCCAATGTTCACCGGGAGGTGCTCGGCAGAGCGCGACAGGCGTAATATTCCATCAATCAAATCGTCCACATAGCAAAAGCTGCGAGTCTGATTGCCTTCTCCATAAATTGTCAAAGGTTCATTCCGCAGGGCCTGCATCATGAAGTTCGAAATTACGCGGCCATCGCTGGGGTGCAGCCGTGGCCCATAGGTGTTGAATATCCTTACCAGGTGCGTATTGACGCCGCGCGAGCGGTGATACGCCATTACCAGCGCTTCGCTGTAGCGTTTGGCTTCGTCGTAGACTGATCGCGGACCGACCGGGTTCACATTTCCCCAATAGCTCTCCGTCTGTGGATGCTGGGCCGGATCTCCGTAGCACTCCGATGTGGACGCGTGCAGGTGGCCGGCGCCATAGCGCGCGGCAATCTCCAGTGTGTTCTCAGTTCCCACCGAGCCCACGCGCAAGGTCTCAATGGCAAGACGCAGGTATTCCGGCGGGCTGGCTGGCGAAGCCAGATTGAATACGTAGTCCACAGGACCGGGATCGAAGGCCTGGCAAATATCCCATTCCTTGAAGCTGAAGCGCGGCTCATCAGTCAAATGAGCCACATTCTCCATCTCACCAGTCGAGAGGTTATCGACGCCCAGAACGGAGTGGCCTTCACTCAGTAATCGGTCCGTAAGGTGAGAGCCAAGAAACCCGGCAGCGCCGGTAACAAGTACATGCATGGTCAAAGACTCCCGCTCCGAATTGGTTGATTGTGGGCCCTAAGACCCCCTGCAGGGGGCTCCCTCTCTTTTCGTATCGGGTACTCCTATACCAGTACCGTCTTGCGTGGCTTGCCCTGCTGGGCATGGTAAGTGGCTGGCCTGCCCATACTCACATAAGTAAAGCCGTGATCGAGCATCATCTGCGGCTGATAGAGGTTGCGCCCGTCGATTACGATAGGGAACCGCACTACCTGGTTGAGGCGCACAAGGTCGAGCGAACCGAACTCCTTCCAGTCAGTGAGTATCAGTACGGCATCCACATCCTTGGCGGCCTCGTAAATATCGTCCGCATAGCGCATCTTCTCTGAGGGGGGCAGCACGTTCCGTGTCGCTTCCATCGCCGCTGGGTCGTAGGCGGTCACGGATGCGCCTGCTTCAATCAGTTTTCGTATCACATCGATAGCGGGAGACTCGCGAATATCGTCTGTGCCGCCCTTGAAGGCCAACCCAAACGCTGCCAGTCGCTTGCCGCGCAGAGTCCATAGTGCGGAAAGCACCTTGTTATAGAAGATGTCCTTCTGCGTCTCGTTGATCTTGCGGACATCCTGAAGCAATTGAAAATCCACACCCTGCTTTTGGGCTACCCAGTGGAATGCTGCCACGTCCTTGGGGAAACAGGAACCGCCATAACCGATACCGGCACGAAGAAACTTGGGACCGATGCGACTGTCCAGCCCAATGCCTGCGGCAATCTCTTCAATATCTGCGTCCACGGCCTCTGCCAAATTGGCCACAGCATTGATGAATGAGATCTTGAGGGCAAGAAAGGCATTCGAAGCATGCTTGATGATCTCAGAGCTTTGCGCTGAGGTAACCAGCAGCTTGGCAGGATTGGAACTGCTGCAAGGCCCAGTGAGTGCATCCGGTTGGGCGTAATAGGCGCCCTCGGTCAAAGGCTCGTAAATGCGTCGCATCAGCGCAGCGGAGCGCTCAGTTCCAGCGCCCACCACGATGCGGTCCGGATGCAGAAAGTCCAGAATAGCCGTGCCTTCGCGCAAAAACTCCGGGTTTGAAACTACATCAAAGCTCTCCGGCTGAACGCCATGGCGGTACAGCACGCGCCGAATCCATTCGTTCGTATAAACGGGTACCGTGCTCTTTTCCACAATCACTTTATAACTTCGCACTGAGCGAGCGATCTCTGATACAACAGCCTCAACATAAGAAAGGTCGGCGCTGCCTGTGTCGCCCTGGGGAGTCCCCACCGCGATAAAGATAGCCTCGCTCCGCTCCACGGCGCTGCCAAGGTCTGCGGTGAACTCGACCGCGTTACCCCGATGCTTGGCCAGCAACTCAGGAAGATGCTCCTCGAAGATTGGGACACCGCCCTCGCGGAGGGTATTCACGCGAGCTTCGTCATTGTCCACGCAGATGACGTGATGCCCCATTTCTGCAAAGCAAACTGCAACAACAAGGCCCACATATCCTGACCCGATTACACAAATGCAAACTGGATTCTGCATAGACTGCTCTGTCTCCTTCGCTATTCTTCTGGAGTTGGCGGCACGAGGGACTCCGAGCCGATTATGAATTTCAAAAATCCTGACACGGCCCGATACGTTGCGGCGCCGAGTGAAGCATCTTACGCTTCGAACTGGCCCAGGGGAGGGCAGTCGACTAACCTGGAGATTAAAGGTCGCCTGCTTCTAGGTTAACCCATTTTTCAACAGCGCATTGTCAACAAGGTATAACAATCTCGGTTCAATGCTGCTCTGCAGACCGCTAAAGCGCGAGAAGTGCAATGCACGCCACTGCTACACCAATCAGGAGGCTCATCCGGTCAGTCAGTGCAAAAATCACTGGGTCTTCATTGAGTTCGCCGCGCGAGGCAAGCAGCCAAACCCGGCTTAGCCACAGGATCATCATTGGCACAATCAGCCATAACAATCTCGGCTTGTGGTAAAGAGCCGTTACATCTCTTCCACTAATGTAGATAGCGAAGATCACTACTGCCGCATACGCGCTTGAAGTTCCAAAACTTCGTAGCTGCTCAATATCGGCAACCAGGTAGCCGCGTCCATTCTTGGGCTGCGATCCGCTTGCGCGCTGGTTCTCCAACTCGGCAAATCGCTTTACAATCGCCAGGGACAGGAAAAGGAATATGGCAAAGCCTGCCAGCCAATGGGAGATTGGTGTTTGGGTTGCCGCGCTGCCCGCCTGCAAGCGCAGGGTATACAAGCCCGAGAGCACAAGTACATCAACCAGTTCAATGCGCTTCAGATAGAGGGAATAAGCCAGCGTCGAGATCAGGTAGAGCAGCAGCCAACCGTAAAATCCAACTGTGAACAGCCGTGCGCCCAGAAGCGCAACCGCAAGAAATGCGGCAACCGCGCAAAACCCTGTCAGAACAGAAAGGTCACCCGATGCAAAGGGTCGTCGCCGCTTGCGAAGATGCCGGCGGTCAGCCTCGATATCCAGCAGGTCGTTCACAATGTAAGTTGCCGAGGCAGCCAGACTGAAGCAGAAAAAAGCCGCCAGCGCCGTCAGCAATTTGCTTGCGGTCAAAGCATGAGACAGCAGCAGCGGCACAAAGATCAGCAGGTTCTTGGCCCATTGATGTAAGCGCATGGCCTTGACCAACGACTGCAGGGGATGGCTGCGTTCCAGAAACTCCTGCGAAGGACGAATGTGCTGCGCGCGCAGCCCCAAGCGCAATCCCAGGCTGGGATTGGCAACCATAGGCCCCACGGCGTGTGCCAGCAGCGAAAGATCGGTCCGGCTGTTGCCCACATAATCAAATCCGTCGCAACCCACCTGGTCGCGCAGGCATTTGAGCTTGTTCCTTCCCGTTAGATTGGTTACCCCATCTGATCCCAAAACCCCACGAAAGATCCCCAGGTGATCAGCAACGCGACGCGCCAGTCGCTCGTCAGCGCCAGTTACCAGATAAATTGCGCGGCCTTCCCTGAACATCTTTTGGAGAAAAAGCAGCAGCGCGTGGTTATAAGGAAGATGGACAACATCCAGGGGGATGGATTCCGTTACGAAGGCCTTGAGTGCGGCTTTGCCTTGAAGCAGATAACCAGGCAACTTCAACAGCAACTCTGGCCGCGTCCGTATCAGCACCAGAAGCGTGTCAACCAGCGTATCTGACTTGACTAGGGTGCCATCCAGATCAACACATAGGGGGACGGAAGCTGCTCTGGGGGCGACATCTGTGTGTGTAGATCTTTCCAAGACATATCTCTTCTGACAAAGGGATTTTCTGCCACGGCATCAGATGATTTGAAACGGGTTACGTTCCCAATTGTACCCTGAGCATCGACATGCGAAGGCTGGTACTCGCTGAGAATCCCGTACCGGGAGTCTGGCATGTTGCATCGATGCCAGCCCCCTTTCGCAGCCTGTTGGGTGCCTGAGGAGACTTTGCCCAAAATGCTGTAATCCCGCCAAGAATGCCTCCGGTCCTATCCCACAGTCGCTGGATTGAGAAGTGAGCATATGTTTATGAAATGGTAGCTTCCGAGTTGGCGGTAATACGCTCGGAACCATCCGAAAAATCCGTCAAGGATAATCAACTTTCGCTATTTGATAATCCACCGAGAGCGCTTTCCAGCGACGGCCTTGATAGAGCACCGACGAGACACGCGGAATTGAAATACGAATGTCCTGAGGTCCAACCGCTTCGATGTGTGGTGTCTCAGCAGGGTACCCCGGATCGTATGAAAACAGCAGCGTCTTACGATGAATTAGTCGATTGAACCAATTCGATTGGCTGCCCGAGTCGTAGACGTACACGTTAACCCATTCTTCTTTGGCAAGAGTGTCGGAGTTCGTGTAGATCACCTCGAACCCTGCGCCATTGACGTCGTTCAACACGAGCATCGTTTCAGAGATATTCGCACCGGGTAGAGGCAGTACTCCGAACACCACTAAGCCGCTGTAGATAACGGCTGCTGCTACAAGTGCCAACGCGCCATATCCAAAGAGCTTTAGGTTCTTCGTCCATCGGATTTTACGCCCTGCGTCACGGATCATAAGAGGATCGTCGCCAACCCGGAAATTACCAATTCGTCATCCACGTTTGGATAAGCGGCCGGAATCGAGGGCAAAAAAAGTTGCATTTTGCCCAAAGACTCATCGTCTTGCACAAAAAGTCGGAGTTTCTAGGAAGGCGCCCGAGAGGCTGAAAGAAAATGAACGGCAGCCAAACTGATGCGGCCATAGAATGGCATGTCGTAACTGTCAAATATCCAGCAAGTTACCGTCCATAGTTAAAGTGGAGATAGAGAGCGTCCTGGCAATCTGTGCTGCAGGCTGCTCCCGGTCTTCGGAGGGCCAGCCGAAAAGCTGCACCCTCCCAGGCACTCGTACCGACGCGATAAACTATGTGCGCGCGCGATGGAGCAGAGGCACAGCATCAGCCTGCGCCGCCAGGTATGTGTCAACCGCGGCTGCTGCCTTGCGACCCTCCGAGATGGCCCAGACAACCAGGGACTGACCGCGCCGCATATCGCCTGCGGCAAACACACCGTCCACGGAAGACATGTAGTTGGTGGTGGCAATGTTGCCGCGATTGTCCAGTTCCAGGCCCATCTGCTCAATCATCCCTGAGCGAACAGGGCCAAGGAAGCCCATGGCCAGTAGAACCAGGTCCACTTCCAGCGTGAATTCGGTACCGGCAATGGCCTCGAACTTCGGGGGCGGTCCCACGCGCACCGCATGCAACTGCTTCACGTTGCCGTTCTCATCGCCTGTGAACTTTACGCTGTTGATGCTCCAGTCGCGTATGCCGCCCTCTTCGTGAGAGCTTTCAGTCCGCAGTTGCAGCGGCCAAAGTGGCCAAGGAGTAGTTGGGGAACGCTGCTCAGGCGCCTTGGGCATAATCTCAAACTGGTGTACGCTCTTGGCGTGCTGGCGAAGGCTGGTGCCCAGGCAGTCCGCGCCTGTGTCGCCTCCACCAATAATCAAAACCCGCTTGCCTTCAGCAACAATGGCGATCGATTGATCCACCGTGTCGCCCTCGCAGCGGTGATTCTGCTGGGGCAAAAACTCCATAGCGTAGTGGATACCCTTCAACTCCCGGCCAGGAACCTTCAGGTCGCGGGGCTGCTCAGAGCCGCCACACAGCAGAATCGCCTCATAGTGGCTGGTCAGCGCTTCCACCGGAACATTCACGCCCACATGCGCGTTGGTGACAAAGTTCACGCCTTCGGCCCGCATCTGTTCAATGCGGCGGTCGATAACATGCTTTTCCAGCTTGAAGTTGGGGATTCCGTAGCGTAACAGGCCCCCGACGCGGTCATTCTTCTCATAAACGGTTACGGAGTGCCCGGCCCGGCGCAACTGCTGTGCGGCGGCCAGGCCAGCAGGGCCGCTGCCAACCACGGCAACTCGCTTGCCCGTGCTCTGTTCGGGGAGTTCTGGCTGAATCCAGCCTTCGTCCCAGCCGCGCTCCACAATCGACTTCTCAATAAGCTTGATTGAAACTGGAGGCTGATTGATGCCCAGGACGCAGGCGGCCTCGCAGGGGGCAGGGCAGATCCGGCCCGTAAACTCCGGAAAATTGTTGGTCGAGTGCAGACGGCGGATGGCAACTTCCCAACGCTTGTTGTAGACCAGATCGTTCCAGTCGGGAATGATGTTGTTGACCGGACAGCCGGAATGGCAAAAGGGCACGCCGCAGTCCATGCAGCGTGCGCCTTGCTCGCGCTGCTTTTCCTCTGAAAAAGGTTGATAGATCTCGAACCAGTCGTTGACCCGCTCATCCGCCTTGCGGCGGACCGGCTGTTCGCGCTGAATCTCAAGAAATCCCGTGACCTTACCCATGCTGCACCTCTGAGGTAGCCGTCACCAGAGGCGACGAAGTTATAGGAGATACATACAGTGTCTCAACGCGAGGAATGCCCATAACACGCTTGTACTCATGCGGGAAAACCTTGATGAACTTGGGCTGCGCATCTGCCCAGTGCTCCAGAATCCAGGCCGCGCGCGGGCTGCCTGTCAGGTCACGGTGCCGTTCCAGCAAGCCGCGAACCTGGGCAACGTCAGCTTCTGCCGCCAGCGGTTCCAGGTCGACACTCGCCGTATTGCAGCGGCGGGTTGAAAAGTCCCCTTGATCGTCGTACACGTAGGCGATTCCGCCGCTCATGCCGGCGGCAAAGTTGCGCCCCGTGGCCCCCAGCACGATAACCGTGCCGTTCGTCATGTACTCGCAGCCGTGGTCGCCCACGCCCTCAACCACGGCGATCGCGCCGGAGTTGCGGACAGCAAATCGCTCGCCGCCAATACCATTGAGAAAGACTTCGCCTGAGGTCGCGCCGTAGAGCACCACATTGCCCACCAGAATGCTCTCTTCGGGCAGAAAGCTTGAGGTCTTCGGCGGATAGGCGATGATGCGCCCACCGGAAAGCCCCTTGCCCAGGTAATCGTTTGTGTCACCCTCCAGCTCCAACGTCACTCCGTTCGGAACGAATGCGCCAAAGCTCTGGCCAGCCGAACCCTCGAAGCGGAAGTGGATGGTGCCGTCCGGCAACCCTGCTGAACCGTACCGTCGCGCAATCTCGCCGCCCAGCATCGCGCCCACCGTACGGTGAACATTGCGGATGGCAAAATTGCCCGTTACCGGAATCTTTGATTCCAATGCCGGTGCTGCCTTGGCAATCAGCGCATGATCGAGCGCCTGCACAAGCCCATGATCCTGGGCCTGCATCCGGCGGCGTGCCACGCGCGAAGGCAGCGTCGGCGAGTAGAGAATCGACGACAGGTCCACGCCCTTCGCCTTCCAGTGCGTATCGGCGACGGCGGCGTCAATCTTGTCTACGCGGCCCACCATCTCGTCCACTGTGCGGAAGCCGAGCTTGGCCATGTGCTGGCGCATCTGTTCGGCGATAAAGAAGAAGAAGTTCACCACGTGTTCGGGCTGTCCCGTGAAGCGAGCGCGCAACACCGGGTCCTGCGTCGCAATGCCCACTGCGCAGGTATTCAAGTGGCATTTGCGCATCATGATGCAGCCCATCGTGATCAGCGGCATGGTGGCAAAGCCGTACTCTTCAGCGCCCAGCAGTGCTGCGATGACAACATCGCGCCCGGTCTGCAGCTTGCCGTCCGTCTGCACACGGATGCGGCTGCGCAGATCGTTTAGCAGAAGCACCTGCTGCGTCTCAGCCAAGCCCAGCTCCCACGGCAGTCCAGCGTGCTTGATCGAGCTCAGCGGCGAAGCGCCGGTCCCTCCGTTGTCGCCGGAGATCAGCACCACATCGGCATGAGCCTTGGCTACGCCCGCTGCCACCGTACCCACTCCCACCTCGGATACCAGCTTCACAGCGATTCGCGCCTGCGGGTTCACATTCTTCAGGTCGTAGATAAGCTGTGCCAGATCTTCAATCGAGTAGATATCGTGGTGTGGCGGGGGAGAGATCAGTCCGACGCCGGCAATCGAGTGCCGTGTCCTCGCGATAATCTCATCCACCTTGTGGCCTGGCAACTGCCCGCCTTCGCCCGGCTTTGCACCCTGCGCCATCTTGATCTGGAGTTCGTCGGCGTTCACCAGGTAATTGGTAGTCACGCCAAAGCGGCCGCTGGCCACCTGCTTCACTGCGCTCCGCCGCAGGTCGCCGTTCGCATCGCGCTTGAAGCGCTCCTCGTCTTCGCCGCCCTCACCCGTGTTCGACATGCCGCCCATGCGGTTCATGGCGATTGCCAACGTCTCGTGCGCCTCTTTGCTGATGGAGCCAAAGCTCATGGCGCCGGTTGTGAATCGCTTCACAATCTCCTTGGCCGGTTCCACCTCTTCCACTGGAATCGGATGATCGGAGTACTTCAACTTCAGCAACCCACGCAGCGTACACAGGGTACGATTCTGATCGTCGATCAGGTCGGTGTACTCCTGGAACGTGGCCGGATTGTTCTGCCGTACAGCGTGCTGCACCTTGCTGATCGTCAGCGGATTCAGCAGGTGATATTCGCCGCCCTCGCGGTACTGATACTGACCGCCCACAACCAGGTCGGTCTCCGATTCGGTCAGCGGCTGGTAAGCGTAGGCATGCTTGAGCAGCGCCTCGCGGGCCAGCACATCCAGTCCCACACCCTCGATACGCGAAGCAGTGCCGGAGAAGTAAGCATCAACCACCGCCTTGTTCAGTCCAACGGCCTCAAACACCTGCGCGCCGCGGTAGCTCTGCAGCGTGCTGATACCCATCTTTGAGAATGTCTTCAGCAGGCCCTTGTTGATGGCCTTGATAAAGTTCTTCTCGGCGTACTCGGCGCTAACGTCGTCCGGCAGCAAGCCACGCCGCTTCAAATCGTGCAGCGTTTCAATGGCAAGGTAAGGATTGATAGCGCTGGCGCCGTAGCCAATCAGCAATGCAAAATGCATCACCTCGCGCGGCTCGCCGCTTTCAATAATCAAAGCCACCTGGGTACGGGTCTTCTCGCGAACCAGCCGGTTATGTACGGCTGCCATGGCCAGCAGGCTGGGGATCGGAACATACGTCGGATCCACGCCGCGGTCAGAAAGAATGAGCAGCGTGTAGCCAGAGTGGACCGCGTGCGCGGCACGAGCGCTCAGGTCATCCAGCGAGTGCTTCAGCCCGGACTCCCCATCAGCCGCGCGGAACAGCGCTGGCAGCGTCGTTGCCAGCAAGTCGCCAGAGGATACTCGCCGCAGCTTCTCCAAATCCCGATTGGTAAGGATGGGATGGGGCAGCTTGAGTGTGTGGCAGTTATCCGGCGCTTCGTCCAGAATATTGCGCTCTGTGCCGATGTAGCTGATCAGTGACATCACCATCTCTTCGCGGATGGGGTCGATCGGCGGATTGGTAACCTGTGCAAACAGTTGCTTGAAATAGTTAAACAGCGATTGCGGACGATCTGAAAGGCAGGCCAGCGGCACGTCCGTACCCATCGAACCGATCGGCTCGGCGCCTGTCGCACCCATCGGGGCCAGCAGAATCCGCAGGTCCTCTTCGCTGTAGCCTGAGGCGCGCTGACGGCGCAGCAGGGTCTCATGATTTGAAGCGATTACGCGCGGCGGCTCAGGCAGCATTTCCATCGTTACCTGCTGCTGCTGCAGCCATTCGGCATAGGGCTGGCGGCCCGCCAACTGCTTCTTGATCTCGGCGTCAGAGATGATCCGCTGCTGAACCGTATCGACCAGGAACATGCGGCCCGGCTGCAGGCGGCCCTTTTTGCGGATATCTTCAGCAGGTACTTCAAGCACACCGGCCTCTGAGGCCAGCACTACCAGGTCGTCCTTGGTCACAATGTAGCGGCCGGGGCGCAAGCCATTCCGGTCCAGGGTGGCGCCAATCACGCGTCCGTCGGTGAAGGCGATAGCAGCAGGACCATCCCACGGCTCCATCAGCGAGGCGTGGTACTCGTAGAATGCGCGCTTCTCTTCGTCCATGTCCGGATTGCCGGACCAGGCTTCTGGAATCAGCATCGCCATCACGTGGGGCAGGGAACGGCCAGACTGGAACAGAAACTCAACTGCGTTGTCCAGCGATGCCGAGTCGCTCCCCTCTGGCATGATCACGGGGAAGAGCTTATCGATTTGGCCATCATAAAGTGAGCTGCGCAGTACAGACTGGCGGGCATTCATCCAGCTAACATTGCCACGAATGGTGTTGATCTCGCCGTTATGGGCCACGTAGCGGTAAGGATGCGCCAGCTTCCAGCTCGGAAATGTATTGGTAGAGAAGCGCTGGTGAACCAGGCAAAGTGCGCTGGTCACAAGCGGGTTGGCCAGTTCGAAGTAGAACTTCTCAATCTGCGGGGCAAGCATAAGCCCCTTGTAAATGATCGTTCGACAGGAAAAGGAAGGAACGTAAAAGGTCTCCTTATCCTCAATCTCTGAAGCTGCAACCTCATTCTCGGTGCGGCGGCGAATCCTGTAGAGCAGTCGCTCAAAGGCTTCCTCATCCAGCCCATCTGGGCGGCTCACAAAAAGCTGCTCGATATAAGGCTGTGAGGCACGGGCTTCGCGGCCCACAGCATCACCGTTCACAGGCGTATCTCGCCAGCCCAACAGGGTCAAACCCTCTTCTTTGGCGATTCGCTCAAAAACGCCCTCGCACTGAAGGCGGCTGTGCTTTTCCACCGGCAAAAAGCACATGGCTACGCCGTAGGCGCCCGACTCCGGCAACTTCATTCCAAGCCCGCTGCATTCGCGTACAAAAAACGCGTGCGGAATCTGGATCAGGATGCCAGCTCCGTCGCCGGTCTCCGGGTCGCAACCGGCGGCTCCGCGATGGGTCAGGTTGATTAGGACTTCCAGCCCTTTGCGGATAATTTCATGGCTTTTTTCGCCGCGAATGCTCGCGACCAGTCCCATACCACAGGCATCATGCTCATTCTGTTGGTGATAGAGCCCTTGCGGTTTGGGAGTGCTTAGACGACTAATCGAAGTATCCATGGCAACCTTTTCGGTGTACGTTTGCGTGCTAATTGCCTTGCTTGATCTTGAATACACAGCCGCGATGCGATTCCATTTTGTTGGAAATCGCCTAAGTCATTGTTCAAGAGATTTGCCTGAGCAGGTGCGGCCGTGACCGGGACAACACTGACTTTAATATAACGAAAAATTTACCGGGACGCAGAACTTCCTTTCACAACGTAGTTCAGAAGCCAATTGAAGTACCTTTTCGGTGTCGTATGTTGCGTATTTTGTGCCGTATACTAATGTTCTTCATGAACACCGCGAGCGATTCGATCCTTGTCACCGGCGGGGCTGGCTTTATCGGTTCAAACTTCATCTTGAACTGGATCAAGTCCGTCGCTACCCCTGTCATCAATCTCGATCTGCTCACCTACGCAGGGAACCCCGCCAACCTGGCTTCCCTTGATACCGACGCCCGCTATACCTTCTCCCGCGGCGACATCTGCGATGCTGAATTGGTAAGCGCCACGCTCAAAAAGCATCGGCCCCGTGCCATCGTCCATTTTGCGGCTGAGAGCCACGTTGACCGTTCGATCGCCTCCCCCGAGGCCTTCATTCGGACCAACGTCCAGGGCACATTCGTGCTTCTCGAGCAGGCCAGGAACTACTTCTCCACGCTCACCGATTCGGAGCGCGCACACTTCCGCTTTCTGCACGTATCCACAGATGAGGTATACGGTTCGCTAGGCCCTGACGATCCTGCCTTTTCTGAGGTCACGGCCTACGCCCCCAATAGTCCCTACGCTGCGTCCAAAGCGTCCTCTGACCATCTGGCTCGGGCATATTTTCATACCTTCGGCCTCCCGGTGCTCACCACAAATTGCTCCAACAACTACGGTCCCTTCCAGTTTCCTGAGAAGCTCATTCCGCTTATGATTCTCAACGCACGTGAAGGCAAACCGCTGCCAGTCTATGGAGATGGAATGAACGTCCGCGACTGGCTCTTCGTCGAGGACCATTGCTCGGCGATCCGTTCTGTATTGGAGAAGGGACGCCTCGGAGAGACCTACAACATCGGCGGCAACAGCGAGCGGGCGAATTTGGATGTGGTGAGGACAATCTGCGATCTGGTTGACCAAATGAGCCCGCGCGCTGGGTCTGTCACGCGCAGGGAACTGATCACCTTCGTTACGGATCGCCCAGGCCACGACCGCCGCTATGCCATTGACGCCACCAAAATCTCTCGCGAACTGGGATGGAAGCCGGCTGAAGAGTTTGAGAGCGGATTGCGCAAGACAGTACGCTGGTATCTTGACCACGCCCCCTGGGTAAACAGCGTACGAACCGGTGCCTATCGCCAGTGGATCGAGCAGAATTACGCGGAACGAGGCTAGCTATGAAGGGAATTATTCTTGCCGGAGGGTCTGGGACGCGACTCTATCCCGTCACCCATGTCGTTTCCAAACAACTTCTGCCGGTCTATAACAAGCCGATGATTTACTACCCACTCAGCACGCTGATGCTGGCCGGGTTGCGCGATATCCTCATCATCTCCACGCCGCAGGACACGGGCCGCTTTGCCGAGTTGCTCGGAGACGGCAGCCGCTGGGGAATCAACATCCACTATGCCGTGCAGCCCAGCCCCGACGGCTTGGCCCAGGCATTCATTATCGGCAGGGACTTTATCGCGGATCAGACCAGCGCCCTCATCCTGGGAGACAACATCTTTTACGGCCAGGGTTTCTCGCTCCAGCTTCAGTCGACTGCAAAGCTCAAGGCTGGTGCAACTGTGTTTGCCTACCCGGTTGAAGACCCTGAGCGCTACGGCGTCGTCGAATTCGACAAGCAGGGTCGTGCCATCAGCCTCGAAGAGAAACCGACGCAGCCCAAGTCGCGGTACGCGGTCACGGGACTCTACTTCTACGACAACGATGTTGTCCGCTACGCTGCGTCCCTTCAGCCATCAAAACGCGGCGAACTTGAGATTACTGATCTGAATCGGCGCTATCTTGAGGCCGGAATCCTGAATGTAGTGAGGATGAGCCGCGGTATGGCATGGCTCGACACTGGCACGCATGATTCGCTCCTTGAGGCCGCGCTCTTTGTCCACACTATTGAGCGGCGCCAGGGCCTGAACATCGCCTGTCCAGAAGAGATTGCCTATCGCCAGGGATTCATCACCGCCGAGCAACTGGAGGCGCTTGCCCAGCCCATCTCCAAGAGCGGCTATGGCCAATATCTTCTCGCGCTGCTTCGGGAACCCTACTTCGCATCCGGAGCTGGCCAGCTATGAAGATTGCTGAAACGCCACTGCCCGGCGTGCTGTTGCTCACCCCCACCGTCTATAGCGATGACCGGGGATTCTTCCTTGAGACCTTCAACCGGCGGAGGATGGCGGAGGCTGGACTACCCACCGACTGGGCACAGGACAACTTTTCGCTCTCACGCAAGAATGTTCTGCGCGGAATTCACTATCAGGTGCTCCAGCCGCAAGGGAAACTCGTTCGAGTCACCCATGGGGCAGTCCTCGACGTAGCCGTAGACCTGCGCCGCGGCTCACCCACGTTCGCCCAGCATATGGCATTTGAACTGACCAGCGAGAGTGGCCAGATGTTATGGATTCCGCAGGGCTTCGGGCACGGATTTCTTGTCTTGAGCGAGGTGGCCGGCTTCTCCTATAAGGTAACGGATTACTATTCGCCCGCCGCCGAGCGGACCATCGCCTGGGATGACCCGGACCTGGCGATCCCCTGGCCAATTGACTCCAATAGCGCGATTATCTCCGCCAAGGATCGCAATGCCGCATCGTTCAGAGACGCCGAAATATTCCCTTAGTGCACCCTTTGAATCTCCTCAGATACTGCGCTTGCCCCTTGTCCCGCCTTTGGACATGGGATTGCAAATTCATCCCCCAATTTTGCATGGAATTACCGCGCCTTGGCGCACAATATCTATAGGAGCAACCAAAATGGCCGTGGCCTCAACCATCGAACTTCCATGACCGAACCCGAAGCCTGCCAACGCAACCAAGACCTGTCTGAAAAATCGCATCCCCCCCTCCCCAGGGTGCTATATACCCACTTCTTCAGCCATTGTTAGTCATTAAGTAATTCATTACAAATAGATTAATAGATTCGCCCCGTAACTGACTAGTAACACCTCACCGTACTTTTCCGTCAAATATCGACCACTAAAACCCCGTCTTTGCCTCGAAAACCCCCGAATGCCGGCAAAAATCGTAGCCCAATCTCGGCGATGCCTGTCATGCGATTGTCTGCGGCAAGCGCTGAAGGGCATATCGGGCCCTTCGCCGCCGATGGTATACTTACCCGTCAGGTGTGTGCCTGCACCGCCATTTTCTAACAACATTGAGGTTCACATGTCCGGCCATTCCAAATGGGCCACAATTAAGCACAAGAAGGGCGCGCTCGACGCCAAGCGCGGCAAAGTATTCACACGCATCATCAAGGAAATTTCAATCGCCGCCAAGGGTGGCGGTGACCCAGACGGCAATCCTCGGCTCAGGACCGCAATTCTCGCGGCCAAAGCGGAAAACATGCCGCAGGAGAATATCAAGCGCGCCATCCAGCGCGGCACAGGCGAGTTGGAAGGTGTCAACTACGAAGAGATCTCGTTCGAGGGCTACGGTCCTGGCGGCGTGGCCATCATCGTGGATGTCACAACAGACAATCGCAACCGAGCCGTCAGTGAGATTCGTCATGCCTTCTCAAAGAATGGCGGCAACCTGGGTGAAACTGGCTCGGTTCGCTTCATGTTCTCCAAAAAAGGCATCATCGCCATCGAGAAGGATGCCGCAACTGAAGATCAGTTGATGGACATCGTGCTTGAGCATGGCGGCGAGGACCTCAATGACGAAGGCGACACTTGGGAAATTCTCTCCGATCCGGCCTCGCATGAGGCGGTAGCCGCGGCGGTCAAAGCTGCGGGTATCCCAACCGTCATGAGCGAAGTTACGATGGTTGCCTCTACCTACACCAAGCTTGAGGGCACAGCAGCCAACCAGATGATCCGTTTGCTTGAGGCTCTGGAAGACTGTGACGACACGCAGAACGTCTATTCGAACTTTGACATGGACGCCGAGCAAATGGAACACGCCTCCACTTAAGCCAGCACAAGGCAGGCATTCAAAAGGCCGCCCGGTAGTGGCGGTCTTTTTTTGGAAACGGAAATCAGTAACTGAGAGAAGGGAAGTCTGTGACCCTGACAGCAAGAATTCTATTGTTTGCGCTGATGGCGGGAACGCTTGCAGCTTCGGCTGAAACACCTGTGAGCGATGTTGCTGCTGGCGATGACGCCGCCGCGAATCCCGTAGCCCATGTCCGCAAGGCACATAGCTGGGAGTACGGCCCCTTTGTCAATTACGGCTTCGGGATTGGCGATCGGTCGTCCTTCAAGTTCCTTTGGGCTGGCGCCCAATTGGGCAGGCCGGTCACTCCGGTGATTCATGCCGGCATATTGAGCGGCCAGTTCGAACTCAGTGGCAACATCATGCCACTCTGGCAGGCGTATACGCCTCCTCCGCATAGCGAAACCTTCACCTACCCAGGCCAGGCGCCGTATGTCGCGCCCGTAGGTGGCGGCACCTATCGGGGCGTAAGCATCACCCCAGTAATCTTCCGTTGGAACTTCCTCAACGAGTCGCGCCACATTCAGCCCTGGTTCCAGGGTGCTGGCGGGCTCATCTATACAACGCACAAGTTTCCGCCGGATGTTCTAGTGCCGAAGGGTACCCCCGGTGCCACCTCTGTGTGGAACTTCTCACCCCAAGGCGGCGTTGGAGTCCATTACTTTGTTCATCCCAAACGGTCTATAGATGTAGGCGTGAATGCGGTGCACATCTCATCGGCGTCGTTGGGCGACCGCAACCCTGGCGTGAACGCCAGTATTCAGTTGCAGGTGGGCTACTCCTATTGGAAGTGAATGGGACAGAACTCCGGCGTCAGTTTGTACACTCCGGAGCGGAGCAGGAATGATCGGACCATTAGTTGAGTGCGTCCCCAACTTCTCTGAGGGTACAGATGCCAGGCGGGTCGAGGCGATCATAGCCGCGATGTGTGTTGAGGGTGTGCACCTGCTGGATTGGGCAATGGACGCGGATCACAATCGCTCCGTGGTTACCCTGGCTGGAACACCATCCGGTGTAGTTGAAGCGGCTGTGCGCGGAGTTGGCAAGGCTGTTGATCTGATTGATCTTACCCGTCAGCAAGGTGTTCATCCCCGCATCGGGGCGGCAGACGTGATTCCCTTCGTTCCCATCTCTGGAATCAAGCTGGATCAGTGTGCGTTGCTGGCGCGGCAGGCGGGTTTGGAAATATGGCGGCGGTTTGGCGTGCCGGTATTTTTTTATGAAGCGGCTGCGGCGCGGCCAGACCGGGCAAATCTGGATGAGGTGAGGCGAGGACAGTTTGAGGGGCTCCGGGAAGCTGTAAATAAGGAGGCAGCCCGCCGGCCAGACCTTGGCGGCCCCGGTCTTCACCCCACGGCAGGGGCCTGCGCGGTGGGTGCGCGCAAGTTTTTGGTGACCTACAACATCTACTTCGATTCGGCCGATGTGGCTATGGTTCGTGCCATCGCGAGAGAGATTCGGGCGGTTTCAGGTGGCTTGAAGGGCGTAAAGGCGATGGGTGCGCTTGTCCAGGGGCGTGCGCAACTTTCCATGAACATAACTGACTTTGCTGCTACGCCAATCTCGCAGGTGCATCGTGCCGTTTCAAGCCTGGCGCTCCGGCACAAGGCCACGATGGCCGAGGGAGAGGTCGTTGGTTTGCTTCCTGAGGCGGCTTGTGAGCGCGATAGCGATTGGATGCGTCAATTAGGTGAATTCGATCCTGAAACCAAGATTCTGGAGCGCCGCTTGAGCGCCCCTTTGCCTTGGCCAGGAGGGGCGCCGGGGCTGGCTTGACTGATCCATTGCATACAGCAGTGTCAGAGCCCGGCAGGTAAAATAACAGCATCGATCTTGAGCGTTTTTTCGGGACCTGATGTCTGGATTTATTCCGGCATTCAGACTATTCCCAATCGCTCGATGCAAATTCCGTTTGGTTTTCGGAGGATGAATTGTTGAAAGTATTTGTTAAGTTTTCGATTGCTCCCATGCTGCTGGCTGCGGCCACTTTGGCCCCAGCGGCACAGCTGTCTACAGATGCGCGCGGAGCCATTCCTCGCGAAGTGCAGCAACTGGTTGTTATCGACTACCGGGCCATGCAGAATTCCCAGGCTGCGATGGACCTCCGTGACCGCGTCATGCCGCCTGAACTGAAGCAATTGGATGAGGCACTGCGCAAGTCAGGATTGAATGACAACCACGATGTGGACCAATTGGCCTTTGCGCTGTTCCGGCCGTTGGCAGGCAGCGATGCGCTGATGACCGTGGGTGTCGCCCAGGGCCAGTTCTCCATGGACGAGGTCCTGGCCAACTTCCGCAAGCAGAAGATCAAAGCTGCGCTGGTTAGAACCAACAAAATCTTTCCCATGACCAAGTCCGGCATGGTGCTTTGCTTTGTTGACCCATCCACAATGATCTTTGGCCAGAAGGATGCGGTTACGAAGGCGCTCGATGCCCGCGATGGTGCGGCGCAGAGCCTGCTAACTAATGGAATCATGATGGACGCAATGCGCAGCGTAGACTCTGAGCCGCTTTGGAGCATCCTGGACGACAAGGGCACTCAGACAATGATGAAGCAGTTGCTGGGTGAAGCGGGTGCGGTAACGGATTTCGAAACCGTGCGCAAGCGTCTGCAGGCTTCCTGGTACTCGATGAACTTTCAGCACGGTGTCAAGTTTGACCTGACCATCTCCACCGGCGACTCCTTTGCGGCTGCCACTGTATCGTCGCTTCTCACAGCGGCGGTCATGGTTCGCAAGATGAGCGGTTCTGATACGGAGAAGCAGGCGCTCAGCGCAACTTCCATCGCCTCGGATTCTGGCAAACTGACCATCCACTTTGCCACCACTGACGGGCAGTTCAGCAGCCTCCTTCAGTCGCCGCTCTTCCAGAGCATGGTGCGCTAGGCTGATTACAAGTCTAATTTAATCAACGATTTGGGTATTCCATCCTTCAATGCCACTTTGATTTGAAGATGGAATACCCAAAATTCAATACCGAGTTCTTTAATCAGCGCTGTGGAGTCAGATGCGGAAGAAACTCCGCTTTGCCGCCCGGCAGCAGGATAATCTCCAGACTGCCCTCCTGATGCTCAGCCACCGAGGGACCCGTGATTTGTGCCGGGTGGCCATCGCTGGCGGTATATTGCACCTTCAAAGCTCCGCTGTCGCGTAACTGTAGCCGATAGTGCAGAACCCCGCCTGCTGCCAGGCTATCAGCGCCAAAGCTGGCGCTGGGATATTCCACCTCAAGAAGCTGTACCGCACCTCCGGTGCGATTCTCCACCGTGGTCTCAACGTGGTAGGAGTGGCAACTGGTTGCCCCTACCAGCATGGGCAGCAAAATCGCAGTCCAAACCATGTTGCTCATCCCGCTTTGAATCGCCATTAAAGGCTCCCGTCCACGCGAGCTTTGACTTCTGGCACTACCTGAGAAGCAACCTGCTTTTCCACTCTGTCTAGACGCTTGAGCAGTTCCGGCAGTCGTTGAAAAATTGTTACCGCACGCAGCCACACTCGATTGTCAAACCCTGGAGATCCAGAGACAACCTTCCCAGGCGGAACATCGTGGGATACGGCAGACTGCGCCGTGAGAATGACTCCGTCCCCAATGGAGCAGTGACCGGCCACTGCGGATTGTCCTGCAAGGATGACGTTGTTGCCAATAACAGACGAACCGGCGACGCCCACCTGACCGCAGAGCAATGTATTTTCGCCAACACGCGAGCCATGGCCAACCTGGACCAGATTGTCGATCTTGGTCCCATCGCCAATTTCCGTGGCGCCCACGGTTGCGCGATCGATACAAGCGTTGGCCTGCACGTCCACACGGCTGCCAAGGATCACCGGGCCTGATTGAGGGATCTTTTCCCAGTGGCCAGCCTCGTTTTTGGCAAAGCCAAAACCATCGGCGCCTATGATGACGCCATTCTCAAGCGTCACATGGTCGCCAAGGATACAGTTTTCACGCACTACGGCATGGGCATGGGCAAAGAAATGGCTTCCAATTTGCACACCAGGGTAGAGAACGACATGCGGTAGCAGCGTTGCGTGCGCGCCCACGTGGGCATGAGGGCCGACCACAACATAAGCGCCAATGTGTGCGCCTGTGCCGATCTCCGCACTAGCATCAATTACCGCAGTGGGGTGGATGCCGGGCGCATAGATGGGCGGCTGATAGAACAGGTTTAGGGCTCGGGAGAATGCAAGATAAGGATTCTTGATACGCAGCGTAGCTGCAGGAATATCTTGGAACTCGGGGTCCACAAGCACCGCGGCGGCGCTTGTGGTTCGCGCCAGCGCTGTATAGCGGGGATTGGCCACGAAGGTTATCTCCGTGGGGCCCGCATCCTCAATTCCTTTTACACCGGTAACTTCCAACTCCGCGTTGCCGCGCAGTTCTGCGCCTAACCTAGTTGCCAACTCGCCTAGCTTCATCGATGAAATTGTACCGGAAAGCATGTGCGGCTGCTTTCACTAAGGGAACAACGCCTGTCGAAATGGTTCTTTCTAGGGCATTGGTTGAGGTTCTACTGTAAGGGCCGGTGCTGTGGCTTCCGGGGGCGGTGCCTGCAGCGTGTGCGCTCCAGACTGAGCTGCACGCAGTACCTCACCGGGCACAATACCCAGCACCAGCGTGGCAGCTACTGCCAACAACAGGGCTGCGCCAACGGCTACACCAACCTGCGGAGTGGGAGCTGCATCAGAGTTCTGGTCGGGTTGCCGTTGCGCCGTTGCCAAAGCCAGCCGCAGATAATAAGCGGCCGCCAAGCCGGAGTTCAAGAGGCCAATGATTGCCAAGGCAATGGCACCGCCATCCACGGCTGCAGAGAACGCATAGAACTTTCCAAAGAACCCGCCGGTAAAGGGAATGCCGACCAGCGAGACGAGGAAGAAAATAAGCAAACCGCCGAGGAGAGGGGCACGATACAGAAGCCCGCGAAAATCTTCAATCAAGGGCAACTTCTCGTCGTATCCGCTGATCAGCGTAATAACGGCAAACACGCCGACATTCATGGCCGCGTAGGCAGCGGTGTAAAAGCTCGCGGCTGCAATACCGCTGGTTCCTAGTCCGGCGAATGCTGCAAGCAGGTAGCCCGCATGGGCGATGGAAGAGTAGGCGAGCATACGCTTTACGTTCTGCTGGCGGAGCGCGGCCAGATTGCCCACGGTCATAGAGAGAACGGCTACAACCCAGAGCAGTGGCGACCAGAGCGCATGCAATGAAGGGAACATCTCGTAGAGCACGCGCAGCAGCAATGCGAACGCCGCAGCCTTAGGTGCAGTTGAAAGCAGCGCCACAACGGGCGAGGGCGCACCCTCATAGACGTCCGGTGTCCAAACGTGGAACGGAGCGGCCGAGACCTTGAAAAGGATGCCAACCAGCATCAGAGCCAATGACGCCAGAACCAGGCAGTGGTTCTGGGCTGAAGGCGCAAGGTGGGCTATCTCATAGATTTGCGTAGTGCCGGTGGCGCCAAAGATCAAAGCCACGCCGTAGAGAAAGAAGCCGGTAGCAAACGAACCGAGAAGGAAGTACTTGATGGCAGCTTCAGGTCCGCTGCCTGTGTCCTTGCGGTAGCCGGCTAGTACATAGGTGGAGATGGAAGATATCTCCAAAGCAATGAAGACAACCAGAAGTTCCACCGCTCCGGTAAGGAGGCACATGCCGACCGCGCCAAAGACAATCAGCGCATAGTACTCACCCTGATGATGGCTATCCTCGGGTAGGGTGTCGAGCGAGAGCAAAAGCGCGACGAGCACTATGCCGCAGATGAGAACGTGGAAGAAAACGGTAAATGAGCTGGTCTCAACCGTTGAAAAGAAACCGGTTCCAAAGGGCAGGGAAAGCTGCCAGAGGCTGGCCCAGAGGGCAAATGTTGTTCCGAGTGCGGCTACCCAGCCCAGCGGACGGCGCGTTAATCCCGGAGGCAGCGACGCATCTGTCAGCATGATGGCCACGCCGGTGAGGGTGAGGATGACCTCAGGAAGTATGCGGAAAATATCAGGAACAGGATTCACCGCTGGCCCTCCCCATGAGACGAGATTTGCAAAACGGACGGCGGCAAGTTGGATGATTCCTTCAATGGCGGAGGATGAATACCGGTCTGAATCGAGGTGAGCCACAACGACGGAGCCAGGCCCATGACGAGCATGAGCACAGCGATGGGGGCCACAACGGCCAGTTCACGGAAGCAGAGATCGCTGCCAGGCTTTGATGTTGTCATCTTGCTCTCGCTGCCGTAGAAGAGGCGCTGGACAAGCCAAAGCATGTACGCCGCGCCGAGAATCACGCCAAGCGTTGCCGCGATGGCCCAGCCGCGGCTGACTCCAGTAAAAGTACTGGATAGGATGAGAAACTCACCTACGAAGCCGTTCAGCATGGGTAGCCCGATCATAGCGAGGGAGGCGATGACGAAAAACGTAGCAGTGCGCGGTAGTCTGGCAGCCAAGCCGCCATAGGCGTTGATCTGGCTGGTACCGTAGCGAACTTCAAGCGCGCCCAGAAGCAGGAACAGCGCAGCATCGACTACGCCGTGATTGAGTATCTGGTAGACAGCACCAGTCCAGCCTGTGAAAGTCAATCCGTAGATCGCCAGCGTGATGAGGCTGAGATGGCTGAGTGCGGCAAATGCCATCAATCGCCAGAAGTCACGCTGAACGAGCGCGAGACAAGCACCGTAAAGAATGCCGATGACCGCCAATGCAATCAGGTATGGAGCGGCGGCCCGCGCCTGTACCGGGAACAGCCCGATATGGAAGCGCAGCATGGAGTAAAGGCCGAGTTTGCCGGCCACAACCATGGCCAGGGCTACCGGTGCTTCGTTGAAGGTATCTGCAAGCCAGCCGTGCAACGGAAAAACTGGAACCTTGACTGCAAAGGCAAACAAAAATGCCAGCGCAACCCAGCACATGGGTGCAACGGGGAAGTTTCCGTGGGCGATGAGTAATTGCAGCGTTGCGAAATCGAAGCTGCCCGTTCGCGAGTATAGCCACAAGATGGCGACCAGCAGCGGGGCAGAAGGAATGAACGTAAACAGGAAGAACTTGAGTGCGGCTTTAGGACCGCTCTTTCGACCGTACATGGCGATAAGGATCGCCATCGGAACAAGGGACAGCTCCCAGAATCCGTAATAGAGCATCAGGTCGAGCGAAACGAAAACGCCCACCATGGCTGTTTGCTGAACCAGGAAGAGCGAATAGAACACCTTGCGACGCTCGGCGATGGCATTCCAACTCGCCAAAACGCCTACCGGGGCCAGAAAACCTGTAAGCACTACGAGCCAAAGGCTTAGGCCATCCACACCCACGTGGTAACTAATTACCGGACTCTCGATCCAAGGGCGATTGATCTCGAACTGGAAGCCGCCCTGTCCGAGGACAAAGTGAACCGGCAGGTGAACCGTGAGGACAAAGCTGACGAGTGTCGTTAGCAGTGCAATCCAGTTGGGCAGCTTGGCACGGTCAGGCAAGAGCGCCACCAGTACCGCACCGGCCAGCGGGACCAGGATGATCAACGTGAGAATCGATTGATTGATAGCGTCCATTCTCAATGTCCCGCCGCTTTCCTGATAAATTCCATCGAATCAGGCCAAACCGTGGCCCACGGTACCAGCGCAAATAACAGTACGGCTGCTGCTCCGGCTGCAAGCCACGCCGCATACGAGCGAAGGTTGCCAGATTGCCAGCGTTGCAGAATCGCTCCGGTAAACGTCGCTATTCCTGCAAGAAGCCATGCCAGACCGCCTAGAATGCCGACTTCCACCACCCACCCCAGCACGTATTGGGAGATGTTGAGCAATGGCTTGACCACTGCAGCGCCATATATCTCATCAACCCAGTACTTGTTGGCGAGCAGCTTGTAACTACCTGGAAGAGCTTCCGCCAACTGTGCAGGGCCGGCAGGTTTTTGCCGATAAAGTAGGTCGGCAATGAACCATCCAAGCAGCGCAACTGCCACGGCCACAATGCTGAGGATGAGTTCGAGATGGGCGATTCCGGACTCCGCATTTCTTGCACCAACTGACGGCGAGAGATAAGCGCTGAAACGCTCCACGCCAACCCAGCCGCCGCAGATGGAAAGCAGCGCTAGAATAACCAGCGGTCCGAGCATCGACCAAGGCGTTGAGTGATGATGATGCGCCTCGCCGCGTGGCTTGCCCAGGAAGGCCATATACCAGAGGCGGAACATGTAGAACGAGGTGAGGAGCGCTGTAATCAGGCCGACAAACCAGAGCAGTCTCCCGCTTGGACCTTGAAGATAGGCCGCATAGAGGATGGCGTCTTTAGAGAAGAACCCTGCGAACGGAAAGAATCCGGCAATAGCTAGAACACCGACCGTGGTAACGGCGAAGGTTACAGGGAGCTTCTTCCAGAGTCCGCCCATTTTGCGCAGATCCTGTTCGCCTCCGATAGCATGTATGACCGAGCCGGCTGCCAGGAAAAGCAGGGCCTTGAAGAAGGCGTGTGTTACGAGGTGGAAGATTGCGGCTGAATAGGCAGCGACGCCGCAACCGAGGAACATGTAACCAAGCTGCGAGATTGTAGAGTAGGCCAGCACGCGCTTGATGTCGTTTTGCACTAGGCCGATCGTGGCGGCGAAAAGGGCCGTAGCCGCGCCAACAATCGCCACCACGCCAAGCGCGTAAGGCGCGTGATCGAAAAGCACATGGGTCCGTGCGATCATGTAGACTCCAGCCGTGACCATGGTGGCGGCGTGGATGAGGGCGGAGACTGGTGTGGGGCCTTCCATGGCATCAGGCAGCCAGATATAGAGCGGAAGCTGCGCGCTCTTGCCGCAAGCGCCGAGGAGCAGACAAAGCGCAATCGTAGTGAGCACGCCGCCCTGCCACGCAGGGCTGGCGATGAGTTTGGCGGAGATTGCACTGAACGTCAGAGTGCCGAAGTTCCCGATCAGCAGGAAGATCCCAATCAGGAAGCCGAAGTCGCCTATGCGGTTGACGATGAAGGCTTTCTTGCCTGCGTTGGCCGCCGAGTCTTTCTGGAAGTAGAAGCCGATGAGTAGGTAGGATGCGAGGCCGACGCCTTCCCACCCGACAAACATCAGCAGGGCATTGCCGGCCAGAACCAGGACCGTCATAAAGAATAAAAAGAGATTCAGGTAGCTGAAATACCGCGCGTACCCATCTTCATGGCTCATGTAGCCGACAGAGTAAACGTGGATGAGGAATCCGACGCCTGTGACAACAAGGAGTATGACGAGTGAAAGCTGATCCAGCACGAAGCTGAAATCGATGTGAATCGTCCCCGCGTTTATCCAGGGGATGGGGCAGGTCTCGACGTAGGGCAACGCAACGGCAGTAGGCAAAGCGCCGTTACCACTCCAGCTTCGGAGTTCCATTGGCGCAAGAGTCAGCAGCGCAGCCCAAAGCACAACGCCAAAAGCGGCCAAGGGTGCGAGCAGTGCGACTGCAGTCACTAACCACTTGGGTAGCCTGCGGCCGAGAATCCCATTGAAGAGAAACCCCGCTAAGGGCAACAGGGGAATCAGTCGAATATAGAGATTTCCGTTCATAGTTTCATCAGGTCGATACGGTCGACGGCCAGGGTTGCGCGAGCGCGGAAGACGGCAATGATAATGGCAAGGCCGACGGCAGCTTCCGCGGCGGCAACCATCATCACAAAGAAGACAAATATCTGCCCCTTCACCGCGTGCCACTGGTGGGCGAAGGTCACAAACGACAGATTCACTGCGTTGAGCATTAGCTCAATGGACATGAAAACAGTGATGAGGTTGCGCTTAATCAGGAAGCCCAGAACACCGAGCGAAAACAGCACGGCGCTCAGCAGCAAATACCAGGTGATGGGGATTTCTTGAGAGAAGAGGGAATTCACTTGGTCGAGGTCCTTTCTCCCGTGTGGTGGTGACCGTCACCGGCGCCATGTCGCGCCAGTGCAACGGCGCCCAGAATGGCAATAAGGATGAGGATCGAGGTGACTTCAAATGGGAGCAGCAATTCGTGAAAAAGCACACGGCTCAGATCTTCAGTTGCCGTAATCCCGTCGCGCAATCCGGCTACGCCGAGTCCCTGCGCATGAAGGATGACTGTGGCTAGCACTCCCAGGATGACTACAACTGCTGGAAATCCCACTACCCGTGCTGAACGGCTGCCAAGGGTACGCTCTTCACGGCCGGCGTTGAGCAGCATCACTACAAAGGTGAATAAAACCATGATGGCGCCCGAGTAGACGATAACCTGCGCAGCGGCGAGAAACTCCGCGCCCAGCAGGAGATAGAGAACTGCCAATGAGGTCATGACCACAACCAGCGACAGGGCGCTGTTGATGGGATGGCTCTGGAGCAGGAGGTTGATAGCCCCGGCCAGGCAGAATCCGGCAAAGAGGAAAAACAGAATCAGGTGCATCGTTCCCTAGCGTACGGGCTGGAGCCGCAGAAGAGGCCGGCCGGTTATGGGGAGGAACATCGGAGCCAACAACCCAGGCTCCCTAAATCCCTCCCGATTGTAAATCAGCGGTAGGCAAGCCAGAGGCTTGTTGCCACGATGTTGAGAATGGCGAGCGGCATCAAAAAGCGCCATCCAAAGTTCATCAACTGGTCATAACGGAAGCGGGGCAAAGTCCCCCGCACCCATACATAAAGGAAAAGGAAACAGAAGACCTTGGCCACGAACCAGAAGATGGGAAACAGTGCATGCACCAGGATGTTCTGCGGCGGCTCGATAAGGTTGCCGAAGGGACTTGTCCAACCGCCTAGAAACAGCAGTGTCGCCACGCAACCCACGTTGATCATGTTGCCGTATTCGGCCATGAAGAACATGGCAAACTTCATTGAGCTGTACTCAGTGTGGTAACCGCCTGTCAGTTCGCTTTCGGCTTCAGGCAAATCGAATGGCGAGCGGTTGGTTTCAGCATAAGCGGCCATCAAGTAGATAAAGAAAGCAACAAATTGGAAACCGCCAAAGATATTCCAGGTAGCTATGCCAAGCGTGGCCTGCTGCTCGACGATAACGCGCAAATTGAGCGACCCGGCGCGAAGTACCACGCCGACCAGAGATAGACCCAGTGCTAGCTCATAGCTGATCAACTGTGCTGAAGAGCGCAGTGCGCCAAGTAATGAGTACTTATTGTTCGACGACCAGCCAGCAAGCGCAATTCCGTAAACGCCAACGGATGTGACGCCGAGAATTACCAGCAGGCCGATGTTGACGTTGGAGATATCAAAAAGATCCAAGCCGTGCGGCCCGATCTTTGGTTCGCCAAAGGGCACAACTGCAATTGAAATGAGTGCGCAGCCAAGGGCGATGATGGGCGCCAGAAGGTAAAGTGGCTTGTAGACTGCAGTAGGAATCAGGTCCTCTTTAAGAAAGGACTTTGCGCCGTCGACCAGAGGCTGCAGCAGGCCGAACGGGCCCACGCGGTTGGGTCCCCAGCGATTCTGGATGCGGCCCACGAGCTTGCGCTCAAGCAGCACGGTGTATGCGATGCCGACCAGCATCACCACCGTGACCACCGCGACCTTGAGCAGGCTCCAAAGGAAAAATTGTAAAATCGTCACTTGCGTTTAGCCTTTTCTCAATTTGCTGATACCACCCTGAGCCAACCTACACATACCTCTTGCATGTCCTAATCAGGCGCTGACTCTGACCTATCGAGTGCCTGGTGCCGTTCAAGTTCCTTCAACGCTGGACTGTAGCGGCCCAGTGTTCCAGACTTGAACAAACTGTCGTGCGTGGGAACGATGAGGCCATCGCCAGCCGGTACAGAAATCTGGACAAATCCCGAGGTCAAACCCGGTTCCGTTCGCGTCGGGTTGCCACCGAAGAGATCGATCCGGTCCAGTTTATAGCTTGGGATCAACCGCTCAATCTCATCCAATACAGCGAGCGGATCGAAAGGACTGAGCCGAAGTTCGAGATTGTTTGCCGCGAGCCAAACGGAGTGACGATCTGCCTCGCCTGCCTGCGCGCCCCTCGACTGTCCTAGATCGGCCTGTACGCCGCTCTTGCCAAATGGGACCAGAGTCCTGATATCAACACCCATCGCGTCAGCAAGTCGGACCAGAATTTCGAAGTCAGACTTGACACCGGCGCGATCGGCCGCCTTCTTCACAAGTTGCACATCGCCGTAAGTGTTGGTTACCGTGCCGGACTTCTCGTACAGGCTGGCTGCTGGAAATACAACATCTGCCAATGCAGCCGTCTCCGTTAGGAAGAGGTCTTGAACAACCAGGAAGGTATTCATCAGCGAGTCTGCAGCGATATCCAGAGCAAGGACGGGGTTTGCTCCAACAACTAGAACCGCACCTACTTCACCGGTAGCTGCCGCGGCAAAGATATCTGGAAGCGACTTGCCGGGAGCCGCAGGCAGTCCCTTGTATTCCGCGAAGGCTCCAGGGGCGGTCACAAGTACATATCCGGGTAGCCGGTCAGGGGACAGTCCCATATCAGCCGCACCGCGAGAGTTGGCATGGTCGCCAAGGAAAGCAAAGCGTACATTCCCGCGCTTCAGTCCCCAGGAAATAAGGTCTAGCACGGCCTGGCCACGGCACTCCTGACCGAATATAACGACAAGGGACTCTTCAGCTAGTACGGCCTTGCTGAAGTCTGCCTTGCCGAGTTCAAGAAAGGCAGCCAGATCCTTGTAACCATCTTTCGGAAGTTCCTGGGTGGCACGAGCCTGACGGTCAAGCTTTATGGGCTTTGAATTGGCAACATAAAGTCGAGCGCGATTTAAACGCACGTTGGTTCGCAGGGTCCACGCGAGCAGGGGGTGTTCTTCCGTGGGATTGCCGCCCACCAGCAGAATCGCGGCTGCCGACGCAATGTCTTCAAGGTTGGCTGTCTTGTCGGGATGTCCAGCGAGGGCGCATGCAAAGGCTGCGTAGTCTGTGGTGCGCTTGTGGTCAATGTTATTGGTACTCAGAACCGTACGCGCAAACTTCTGAAGCAGGTAATTCTCTTCGTTCGTGGTCCGGTTTGAGCCGATAACGCCAATAGTAGCGCCGCCCTTCTCGTCACGAACAGCTCTCAGTTTATTTGCCGCTACGCGCAGTGCCTGTTCCCATGTGGCTGGCTCCAATTTGCCTGCAGCGTTGCGGACTAGCGGCGTGGTGAGTCGCTCGGCGCTTTCAATAAAGTCAAAACCAAAGCGGCCCTTGGCGCAGAGAAAATCCCCGTTGATTCCGCTCTTGTCTCGATTGTCGGCGCGAACAATCTCCGCACCGTCGTTTGTCTGGCGTATACCCAGGGTCACCTTGCAGCCATCGGCGCAGTGGGTGCAAGTCGTAGATATATGATTCATCTCCCAGGGCCGCGTTTTGTAGCGGTAGCTGCCGCTGGTTAACGCTCCCACCGGGCAGGCATCAATACACATGCCGCACTGCTCGCAGTCGAGCTTATCTCCACCGTTGGGCGCAATCACAGCGCTCACACCGCGGTTTTGCACACCTAGAGCCCACACATCCATGCCCTCGCCGCACATGCGAACGCAGCGATAGCAGAGGATGCAGCGCGGTCGGTCAAAGTAGACGGCGGGAGACCATTGCTGTTCCTCGCGGTGCTGCTTGGCCTCGGCATAGAGGCTTTCGCCCGCGCCGTATTTGAATGTCATGTCCTGCAGCTCGCACTCACCTCCGGCGTCGCACACCGGGCAGTCCAGGGGGTGGTTGCCGAGCAGTAGTTGAATAGTTCCCTTGCGTGCCTGTGCAATCTCAGCTGAATCTGTAATGAATACCTGACCCTCGGCAACCGTGGTGGTGCAGGCTGTTTGCAGCTTCGGCACCTTTTCCTGGCGCACTACGCACATACGGCAGGCTGCCTGGAGCGAGAGGCCGGGGTAATAGCAGAAGGCCGGTATCTCGATGCCGGCCTTGCGGCAAGCGTCGATCAGCAGCGTCCCGGCGGGAGCGGTA
>Ga0316232_1001414_pt1 | contig 29256 bp, 28 predicted proteins | sample TBHtaG_FD_206006 | JGI IMG/M metagenome (GOLD analysis project Ga0316232, IMG submission 206006) | Freshwater microbial communities from Trout Bog Lake, Wisconsin, USA - TBH18025_13 | ecosystem: Environmental > Aquatic > Freshwater > Lake > Hypolimnion/Profundal zone | place: USA: Wisconsin... | reverse complement strand
ATGGAATGGATGAGGCTATTGAGCAGATTTCGGCTTTTTATAACGAGAAACCACCCGAATTCCTAACGGCGAAAAAATTAGCCGATGGCCTGCGCTGGAAATTTAGGTGGTTTCTGGATGAGAACTAGTAAGCTAGCTATTGTCAATTTCCCCACCCATGCATTCGAGAATCTGCAACAAATAATTTATGTGCAGCAGTCAGACTCCCTAGAAATTCCAAATATCATTTGACAGTAATTGGTGGTCTAAGCTAAAATTCGCGCCCTTCGAGGTTTCAATATAGAATTATAGGGTTAGTGGATATGAAAACATTTTCCGCAAAAGCACAGGAAGTCCAGCACGAATGGCTTCTGGTTGATGCTGCAGATCAAGTGCTCGGCCGTTTGGCAGCACAAATTGCTTCGCGTCTGCGCGGCAAGCATAAAGCAATTTACACCCCACACGTGGATACCGGCGATTTCGTCGTAGTCATCAATGCGGATAAATTGAGAGTAACCGGTAATAAGGCTGAAGCTAAGCTGTACCATCGCCATACAGGTTATCCTGGCGGTTTGTACACGACTAACTTTACCAAAATGCAAGGCCGTCATCCGGCCCGAGTTCTGGAAAAAGCAGTCAAGGGCATGCTGCCTAAAGGCCCGCTGGGCTACGCGATGTTGCGCAAAATGAAGGTATATGCAGGTTCTGCACATCCTCATGAAGCTCAACAACCGACACTCATTAACTTGTTGAAGGCTTAATCATGACAGTTAGTTATAACTATGGAACAGGTCGTCGCAAAAGTGCAGTGGCGCGTGTATTCATCAAGGCAGGCAAGGGCGACATCGTTGTAAACGATAAGCCTCTGGATATCTATTTTTCACGTGAAACCGGTCGTATGATCGTGCGTCAACCATTGACTCTGACTGAAACACTGGGTCAGTTTGATATCATGGTTAACGTATCAGGTGGCGGTGAAACAGGCCAGGCAGGTGCGGTTCGTCACGGCATTACTCGTGCACTGATTGACTACAATGCAGAATTCAAGCCAGTCTTGAAGGCTGCCGGTTTGGTAACACGTGATGCACGTGAAGTCGAACGTAAGAAAGTCGGTCTGCGTAAAGCTCGCCGCAGGAAACAATTCTCCAAACGTTAATCCTGTCGAAGGATGTTTGGAATCAAAAAAACCGCCTTCGGGCGGTTTTTGCATTATCATGCCATTTATTTTTAAGGGGTCGTTATGATTAAAGTGGGGATAGTTGGCGGGACGGGTTATACGGGCGTTGAATTACTGCGTTTGCTGGTGCTGCATCCCGAGGTCTCCTTGCAGGTGATTACCTCGCGTGCGGATGCGGGCACGCCAGTCAATCAAATGTTTCCCAGTCTGCGCGGTCTGGTTGATTTGCTGTTCGTTCATCCGGACGAGGCGCATCTTGAGCGATGCGATCTGGTCTTTTTCGCTACGCCAAACGGGATTGCGATGCAGCAGGCACGCGCACTGCTGGATGCCGGTGTCAGAGTGATTGATCTTGCCGCTGATTTTCGTATTCAAGATATATCGGTCTGGGAAAAATGGTACGGCATGGTGCATGCTTGTCCTGATCTGGTCGCTAAGGCGGTGTACGGTCTGCCTGAAATCAACCGTGAAAAAATTAAAACCGCGCGTCTGATTGCCAACCCGGGGTGTTATCCAACGGCTGTGCAATTGGGATTTATTCCTTTGCTGGCAGCGGGCGTGATTGATGCGGGCAGTTTGATCGCGGATGCCAAGTCGGGGGCTTCCGGCGCAGGTCGCAAAGCGGAAATTGCTACTCTGTTTGCTGAAGCGGGTGACAATTTCAAGGCTTATGGCGTTGCGGGGCACCGTCACTTACCTGAAATTAAACAGGGGCTGGCAGGCGTTTTACGTGCTGATGTGGGGCTGACCTTTGTACCGCATCTCTTGCCGTTGATACGCGGTATTCACGCGACACTGTATGCTAGATTGACACGCGATGTGGATTTGCAGAGTTTGTTCGAGCAGCATTATTCGGGCGAGGCATTCGTTGACGTGATGCCTGCCGGCAGTCATCCTGAAACACGCTCAGTGCGTGGATCGAATCAATGCCGTATCGCCGTGCACAGGCCGCAGGGAGGTGATACGGTGGTTGTGCTTTCCGTGATCGACAATCTTGTCAAGGGGGCTGCGGGGCAGGCTGTGCAGAATATGAATATCATGTTTGGCCTGGCTGAAAATACCGCGCTGAATATTGTGCCTTTATTGCCCTGATTCGCTAAGCCTGATAGAGCATAAATACGCATATTTCCATTCCAATAGTCTGGTTATAGCGTATTTTTCGCTTAATTTGAAGTATTATATGCAACTGGCGTATTGTTACTTATCACTGATCAGTGATTGGTCAAGTTTAAACTTTCGCATATTATTTAAGGAAATATCATGAATGCAATGACTGAAGTAGTACCTGAACTGCTGACTTTTACCGACAATGCAGCCGCTAAAGTTAAACAATTAATCGAAGAAGAAGGCAATACGGATCTTAAGCTGCGCGTATTCGTCAGTGGCGGTGGCTGTTCAGGTTTTCAATATGGTTTTACTTTTGACGAAGTCGTCAACGAAGATGATACGGTGCTGGACAAAAACGGCGTGCAGTTGCTGATAGATCCAATGAGTTATCAATACCTGGTAGGCGCTGAAATTGATTACTCGGAAGGTTTGGAGGGTTCGCAGTTCGTTATTAAGAATCCGAATGCAACTACGACTTGTGGTTGTGGCTCGTCTTTCTCGGCTTAAAGAAAAATTAGTAGTAAAAAAGCGCGATTTATCGCGTTTTTTTACGCCTGGTAAACTGCACCCAATATACAAGGGTGCCTGGCACCGGTAACGTGGGGAAGATTGGCGGCAATGTGCAGAAAATTTTGCTGTGCCAGCCAGGCAAAGGCGATCGCTTCAAGAAAATCGCTATCCACGCCCAGCGTATTCGTCGTCTGTACGCTGCAATCCGGCAGTAGACTTGTGAGACGCTGGCGCAATGTCAGATTGTGCGCGCCACCTCCGCACAGGTAAATAGCCTCTGCGCCCTGGCATTGCGATACGATTGCCTCTGTAATCGTCCGGCAAGTCAGTTCCAGCAGGGTGGCTTGTACATCTGCTGCGGATTCAGTTCCTTGCAGCTTGCTGCGTAGCCAGTCCATGTTGAACAAATCTCGTCCGCTGCTCTTGGGCGGCGGTAGCGTAAAGAAAGATTCCTGGAGCAGTTGAGCTAACAGGGACGGTAATATCTCACCGCTTGCCGCCCATGCACCGTTTTTATCGTAAGGATTGCCCTTGTGTTGCATGCACCAGGCATCCATTAGTAAATTACCGGGTCCGCAGTCAAAACCGGATGTCGTCTGATTCGGTGCCAGATTAGTCAGATTGCTGATGCCGCCGATATTTACGATCACCCGGTGTATGCCGGCATGCCGGAAAATTCTGTCGTGAAAAGCGGGAACCAGCGGCGCACCTTGTCCGCCGGCAGCAATATCCCTGCTGCGGAAGTCACTCACGACAGTGATCCCGGTTAATTCCGCAAGCAGCGCGGCATTGCCTATTTGCAGTGTGTAGCCGTGTTCAGGGCAGTGACGTATGGTCTGTCCGTGACAGCCTGTGGCCCTGATTTGTCCTGTTGTATATGCAGTCTTAGCCAGCAGTGAATTGACAGCGACGGCATATAGTCTTGCCAGCTGATTGGCGACCAGCTGCGTCTGGTGCAATTCGTTGTGAGAAGGTTGGTGCAAAGCCAATAAGGCAAGTTTGAGTGGTTCTTCAAACGGCAAAAAAACTTGGCTGATGAGTTCGGGGTTATCCTTTTTGAAATCAACCAGGACAGCATCAATGCCATCTAGGCTGGTTCCTGACATCAGCCCTATAAAAAGCTGATGGTCGTGATGTACTTTAATCAAGTTTTGCCAGGTTGGTGTTGCGCAACTGCACCAGGCTCGCGATAAACTTATTCGATAGCGCTTTGAAGGCAACCTTGTTGGCGCTGCTGACAGGCAGGGCGTTTGGCAGTGCAACGCTCATCGGATCATGCTGCTGTCCGTTAACCCTGAATTCATAGTGCAGGTGCGGGCCGGTGGACAGGCCTGTCATGCCAACAAAACCCACGACATCGCCTTGTCTGACGTGCTCGCCTTTATGCATGCCTGCAGGGAAGCGTGACAGATGTCCGTAAACGGTGGAAAGATTTCCCTGGTGCTGGAGGATGACCACGTTACCATAGCCACTTTCTACGCCTTTGAAGGCAACCACGCCGTCGGCAGTCGCCTTGGCCGGTGTGCCTATCGCTGCAGCAAAGTCTACTCCCTTGTGCGCACGCCATAATTTCAATATCGGTTGAAAGCGCGACATGGAAAAGCCTGAGCTGATGCGTGAAAAAGGAATCGGCGAGCGTAAAAAGGCTTGTTTCAGGCTTTTGCCTTCAGGTGTGTAGTAGTCGCTGTGATTATCATTTGTCTGAAAACGCACGGCACGATACGCATGACCATGGTTGATAAATTCCGCGGCTTGGATTTGTCCGATTTTTATCAGAGCACCATTACTATAGGTGGTTTCATAAACGGCCGTGAAACGATCGCCGGGCTTCAAATCATTTTGAAAATCAACGTCGCTGCTGAATATTTGAGTCAGTTGATTTGCCGCAGCTTCCGGCATGCCGGCTGCATCAGTCGCAGCATATAAAGTAGACTTGATGACTCCTGTGCGTACGAATAAACGCTTTTCCAGTTGCACGGCGACCGCTTTGGAGTTGAAAGTCGCACCATGCTTGCTGATGACGGTTTTGGCACCCTGGTCGTCCAGATAGCTCAACGAAAGGAGTGCGCCGGATGCATCTGTTTCCGCCTGAACTTCACTGCCGACAGATAGTTTGCGAAACGCACTGGTTTCATTGCTTTTTCGCAGATAGCTGCTGGCCACGGTATCTTTGATATTCAGGCGTTGCATCAAATCAGCCACGGTATCGCCGCGTTGCAGGCGTTCAGTGTGCCAGAAACTGGCAGCGCCAGTCGCGACTGGTGTTGCGGCAGGTAAGGCAAGTTGTTCTATGGAGAGCTTGCCTGTATCTAGGCCCAGATTGCTGGTTGGAACAAGTCCGAATGCGGTAACGACACCCAGTAAAGGCATGGTTGAGACAGTAATAAACCAACGTAATTTCTTTTTGCGGTCTTGGTTAAGCATGTTTTGCGTTAACATTCGTATCCTTATTAGGCGTGCTTGTGAGCTTGATACTTTTAAATTAATCGCGACTTTAACAGAAACACGCTATTACTTAAAGGGTTAATTGAATATTTATATAAAATTAAATAAACAGAGCTGTGCCAGTCAGCCGGCATAAAATCCGCACCATTGTTAATAGTACTTATCAATTTGAAATGAAAAATATGATGAATGAAAATAATCTGAATGAAACTTTGCAGACAATAAGGCGCGGAGCAGATGAGCTGCTGATTGAGTCTGAGCTGAAGCAAAAGCTGGTGTCAGGCAGACCCTTGCGTATTAAGGCGGGATTTGACCCGACAGCACCTGATTTGCATCTGGGACACACCGTTTTGCTGAACAAGATGCGCCAGTTGCAGGATCTGGGGCATCACGCGCTGTTCCTGATTGGTGATTTCACCGGCATGATCGGCGATCCAACGGGTAAAAATACAACCAGACCGCCTTTATCTCGTGAGCAGGTGCTTGAAAATGCGCAGTCGTATCGCGATCAGGTCTTTAAGGTGTTGGATCCGGAAAAAACCGAGGTGGTGTTTAACTCGACCTGGATGGATAAGTTCAGTGCGGTGGATTTGATCAAGCTGGCAGCGACGCACACCGTGGCACAAATGCTGGAGCGTGATGATTTTGCCAAGCGTTACAAAAGCAGCCAGCCTATCGCGATACATGAGTTCATCTATCCTTTAGTGCAGGGCTACGATTCGGTGGCGCTTAAAGCTGATATGGAGTTGGGGGGCACCGATCAGAAGTTTAACCTGCTGATGGGCCGAGAGATGCAAAGGCATTATGGTCAGCCTGCGCAATGTATACTGACCATGCCGCTGCTTGAAGGCCTGGATGGCGTGAATAAAATGTCCAAATCGCTGGGCAATTACATTGGGATCACCGATGCGCCAAATGATATGTTTGGCAAGCTGATGTCAATATCGGATGTGTTGATGTGGCGCTATCTGGAGTTGTTGTCATTTCGCAGTATCAGTGAAATTGCCCTGTGGCATACCGAGGTTGAAGGCGGGCGCAATCCGCGTGATATCAAGGTATTGCTGGCACAGGAAATTGTCGCGCGCTTCCATAGTCAGCGCGATGCAGGCGTTGCGCTGGATGAATTCGAAGCGCGCTTTCGCCGTGGTGTATTGCCGGAAGATATGCCTGAAGTGAGCGTGGTGGCGCCGGACGGCACGATCAACATACCGCAGTTGCTCAAACTGGCTGATCTGGTGGATAGTACTTCCGAGGCGATACGCATGATTGCGCAAGGTGCAGTCAAGCTGGATGGAGAGCGTGTCAATGATAAGGGCGATGTGGTTAAGGCGGGGCGGGTAGTCGTAGCGCAGGTGGGTAAGCGCAAATTCGCCAGAATTACGCTGCTGTAAATTAAATCTGCTTTTATTTGCGCTGGTGATGAAATAGCAGTTGTTATGCGATGATGGTTTTGGTAGAATCGCCCCCTCAATTTTTTGGTAAAAGGTAGTTCGCAGATGACAACAGTACGTGTTAAAGAGAATGAGCCGTTTGAAGTCGCAATGCGTCGTTTCAAGCGTTCCGTAGAAAAGACTGGTTTACTGACCGATTTGCGTGCGCGCGAATTTTATGAAAAACCAACTGCTGAACGCAAACGTAAATTGGCCGCTGCAGTTAAGCGTCATTACAAGCGTTTGCGCAGCCAGACTCTGCCACCTAAGCTTTACTAAGCTTCTGCTTACAAACTTAAGCAATGAGTTTAAAACAACAAATTACTGATGACATGAAAGTCGCGATGCGTGCCAAAGATACGGCACGGCTCTCGGCTATTCGTTTGTTGTTGGCGGCGATGAAGCAACGTGAAGTGGATGAGCGTGTCGAGTTGTCTGATGCTGATGTGGTTGCAATTATCGAAAAGATGAACAAGCAGCGACGTGATTCTATTAGTCAGTATGAAGCGGCCGGTCGTCAGGATCTTGCAGATGTCGAGAAGTTTGAAATGGGCGTGCTGGCAGTTTATATGCCGCAGCAGTTGAATGATGAGGAAGTGCTTGCCGCTGTCGTTGAGGCTATTTCGTCTGCTGCTGCTACAGGTCCTCAGGACATGGGCAAGGTGATGGCTTTACTTAAACCCAGGTTGGCGGGAGTCGCAGACATGGGCAAAGTCTCAGCGCTGATCAAGGTTCAACTTTCCGCGTAGTTGCAGGTTACTCCCGTTTTATTCGTGTTCTGTTCAGTGTGCCTGCGGTTGCTTTAGCTGAAAAGTGCACAGATGATCCCAAAAAGCTTTATTCAAGATTTGCTCAATCGTGTCGACATTGTTGATGTGATTGAGCGCTTCGTACCGCTTAAAAAAGCCGGTAGCAATTACGTTGCCTGCTGTCCGTTTCACAACGAAAAGTCCCCCTCGTTTACTGTCAGCCAATCCAAGCAGTTTTATCATTGCTTTGGCTGTGGTGTCCATGGCACCGCAGTAGGTTTTGTCATGGAACACCTGGGGCTTAGTTTTGTTGAGGCTATAGAGGATTTGGCGCACAGTGTGAGTATGGAAGTGCCGCATGAGCGCACAGCTGTTGGCGAAAGTATACCAAAAGTTGCGCCGGATCTGTATGAGGTTATGCAGCTCGCTACGCGTTATTACCGTGATCAACTCAAATTGTCAGCTCGGGCGATTGATTACCTGAAAAATCGCGGACTGAGCGGTGAAATTGCGGCGAAATTTGCTATCGGCTTTGCACCGGACGGTTGGCAGAATCTGGCTTCGGCATTCCCTGATTATCAGAGTGCGGCACTTGAAGTGACCGGACTTGTAATCAACGGTGAAGGTGATAAGCGGTACGACCGGTTTCGCGACCGTATCATGTTTCCGATTATCAATGTGCGTGCTCAGGTCATCGGTTTTGGCGGGCGTGTGCTGGATAAAGGCGAGCCAAAGTATCTGAATTCGCCGGAGACCCCGCTGTTTGCCAAGGGCCATGAATTGTATGGTTTGTATCAGGCGCAAAAATCGATACGCGCAACCGGTCGTGTGCTGGTAGTGGAAGGCTATATGGACGTGGTGGCCCTGGCGCAGCATGGTGTTGATTATGCCGTTGCGACATTGGGTACGGCGACTACGCCCTATCACATACAAAAATTGCTGCGACTGGCCGAACAGATTGTGTTTTGTTTTGATGGCGATAAGGCCGGGCAAAAGGCGGCATGGCGCGCGCTGGAAAATGCACTGCCGCATTTGCAGGACGGAAAGCTGCTGAGCTTTCTGTTTCTGCCGAGCGAACATGATCCTGACAGCTTTATCCGGGAATTCGGCAAGGTGACTTTTGAGCAGCAAGTGATGGATGCAATGCCTTTGTCAGGTTATTTGTTGCGTGAACTGACGACTGATTTGGATTTGAAAAGTCAGGAAGGTCGTAATCAGTTGTTACACCGCGCAAAGCCGTTATTGTCGGTTATTGTATCTCCGGTCACCTCATTGCTGCTGCGTAAGGAAGTGGCAGCGCTTGCAGGCGTAAGTCAGGCAGAGCTGGAAGCGTTGTATGAAATCAAGCCGATCGCTGTGTCACTGCGCACGCCCTTGAAAAAAGTTGCTCGAACTCCATTTCCGGTACAGCGCTTATTGTTGCAGTGTCTGATTGCACAGCCGGAGTTGGGTGCGCAGATGCCGGTTGACTGGCACGGTGAGGGTGACGATGCCGAGGCAATTGTGGCGGTGATGTCTTTACTGCAAGAGGCGGATTTTAAAATCAGCAGTCCTGCCTTAATGCAGCGTTTCGAAGGGACAAGCTATGCAAGGGTGCTTGCACAAGCGGAGGCACAAATGCTTACCTGGGGAGAGTCCTTTGATGTCGCGGCTGAGTTTGCCGGATTGATAGGTAAACTGGATGAAGGGCAGATAAAACAGCAGTTGCAGCCGTTGCAGCTCAAGGCGGCGCAAGGCGGATTATCCGGTATGAGTGATCAGGAGCGCGATCAATATCGACGCTTGTGTAATACAAAGCCTTTACAAAGATTGGAAAAAAGTTAGCGTTTTCAGGTATAATGGTGCGCTTTTCTGCGATGCCAGACACTAATGTAAGTCTTACGCAATTGGAAACAAGAATATGGTAACGGTTAAAAAGAGCAAGAAAAAAGCGGATAAGAAAGAAGAACTCATTGCATTGCCGCTTGCAGAATTGCAGCAGGATATTGATGCGCGCCGTACTAGTTTGAAGGCGTTGATCGTACTTGGCAAGGAGCGTGGCTATTTGACTTACGCCGAGATTAATGACCATTTGCCCGATATGCTTGAAGTTGAGCAGATCGAAAGTGTGGCCAGCATGATCAACGATATGGGGATTCGTGTCTGTGATGTCGCGCCCGATGCGGAAGCACTGATCATGACCGATTCGGCACCAACCGCTGCGGATGATGATGCGGCTGAAGAGGCTGAGGCTGCTTTGTCCACGGTTGATTCCGAATTTGGTCGCACCACAGATCCTGTGCGCATGTATATGCGCGAAATGGGTACGGTTGATCTGCTGACGCGCGAGAAAGAAATTGAAATCGCCAAGCGTATCGAAGAAGGTCAACGCAACATGATCCAGGCTATTTCGGCTTGTCCTGTGACAATTGCGGAAATTCTTTCGCTGGCGGGCAAGATTGAAATTGATGAAATTCGTGTTAATGAACTGATTGATGGCTTTGTGGATATCGAGCTTGCAGACGAGTCAGGGCTGAGCAGCGCTGAGGATCAGGAGCATGATGACGAGGACGAGGATGAAGAGGGTCCTGATGAGTCTGGTGAAGATGAAGGAAGTGAAGAAGATGAAGAGGCTATGGCTGCCGCTTCTGCTGCTGCTGCCGCAGCCGATCTTGCACAGTTAAAAGCTGACGCATTAGCCCGATTTGCTGTCATTGCCGACTTGTTCAGTCATATGGGAAAAGCGTTTGAGAAATATGGCTATCTCAGCGAACAATACAACACCTACCAGGCTGGCATTACTGCTGAGTTGATGGCGTTTCGCTTTACCGCCAAGCAGGTAGATGCCTTGTGCAATAGCATGCGCGGTTTGGTTGAGGAAATTCGTACCAACGAGCGCGGGATTCAGGAAATCTGTGTTACCAAGAGCAAAATGCCGCGTCCGCATTTTATCAAAAGCTTTATCGGTCATGAAGTTGATATGGACTGGCTGGCGCAGGAAGTCAAAGCGGCCAAGCCTTACAGTGAATTGCTGGTGCGCTATCAGCACGCGATCATTGAAAAGCAGCAGAATCTGATCAACATGCAAAAGCGCGTTGGCCTGCCGATCGTTGATTTGAAGGAAATAAACCGCCGCATGACCAATGGTGAGGCGCGCTCACACCGCGCCAAGCGAGATATGATTGAGGCAAATTTGCGTCTGGTGATTTCGATTGCCAAGAAATATACTAATCGCGGATTGCAATTTCTTGATCTGATTCAGGAAGGCAATATCGGTCTGATGAAGGCGGTGGATAAATTTGAATACCGTCGCGGTTACAAGTTTTCGACTTATGCTACCTGGTGGATACGTCAGGCAATTACCCGTTCCATCGCCGATCAGGCGCGCACCATTCGTATTCCGGTGCACATGATTGAAACCATCAACAAGATGAATCGTATTTCGCGCCAGATTCTGCAGGAAACCGGGCAGGAAGCGGATGCAGCAACGCTGGCTGAAAAGATGGAAATGACTGAAGACAAGATTCACAAGATTTTGAAAATCGCCAAAGAGCCTATTTCCATGGAAACGCCGGTCGGCGATGACGATGATTCGCATTTGGGCGACTTTATTGAAGACTCAAATACCACAGTTCCGATAGATGCTGCTGTTTATGAGAGCCTGCGCAGCGCAACTTCGGATATACTAGACAGCTTGACGCAGCGTGAGGCAAAAGTATTGCGTATGCGTTTCGGTATTGAGATGAATACCGATCACACGCTCGAAGAAGTGGGCAAGCAGTTTGATGTAACGCGCGAGCGCATTCGTCAGATCGAAGCCAAGGCTTTGCGGAAACTGCGTCACCCTTCACGTTCAGAGAAGCTCAAGAGTTTCCTGGACAGCGAAGGTAAATAGTTTACGGGTCGTTAGCTCAGTTGGTTAGAGCAGAGGACTCATAATCCTTTGGTCCACGGTTCAAGTCCGTGACGACCCACCAAATAATCAAGGACTTAGGCGTAAAAACCTAAGTTCTTTTTTTTCAAGTAAGCAAAAAGTAAACATCTCATTTGAGACGGGCGCAAAAAACCGCTTGATTGTGTAAGGCGGCGCGAGATTTGGCACAAGACAAATTAGAGTTGCTGAGCAAGAATGGCACGTCTTGCGCGTCGCTTGGTTACGGAATATTACTTTTATTCGTGTATCTGCTTTCCTTGATAATGTTGCACCAAGCCACAGATCAGGTTTTGCGTCAATTGCGCCTGTAATTCATTAATACTCGTGGTAATACCCAGTTCAACGCATTGCGTGACGCGCAGACCGGCATAGCCGCAAGGGTTGATGGAATTGAAAGGGGCGAGGTTCATATCGACGTTGAGTGCCAGACCGTGATAGCAACAACCGTGTTTTATTTTTAAACCCAGTGAGGCAATTTTTGCGTCGCCGACGTATACACCGGGTGCATCGGCGCGATTTTTGGCAACCACGCCGTATTCGCCCAGCAAGTCAACTACAGACTGTTCCATCAGGTTGACCAGTTCGCGGACGTTGAGCTTCCAGCGGCGCAAATCAAGCAGCAGGTAGGCGACGATTTGTCCGGGGCCGTGATAGGTGATCTGTCCGCCCCGATCAATTTTGACCACCGGAATGTCTGAAGGAAAAAGCAGATGTTCGGGTAAGCCCGCCAGTCCTTGCGTGTAGGTGGGGGGGTGTTGTAGCAGCCAGATTTCATCGCGCGTATCAATGGTGCGTTCAGCCGTGAATTGTTTCATCGCCTCCCAGGTCGATTGGTACGCCATCAGACCCAGCGAATGGATGACAGGGTGCAGGAGTTTAAAGTGCTCCTTGCTCCTTGCCTCTTGCTCCTGGTTCGTCATAAAACCATCTTTATTAGCGGGTGATCGCACAGTTCCTGATAAACCGCATCAAGTTGTTTGCGCGAGGTGGCGCGTATCGTACAAGTCAGGCTGATGTATTTCGCGGTTTTGCTGGCGCGAATTTCCATGCTTTCGGCGGCAAAATCGGGGGCGTGCCGGGTGACAACTTCAAGTACGCATTGCGTAAAATCAGGATGCTGTGCGCCGAAAATTTTTAACGGAAAATCCGAAGGATATTCGACCAGGCTTTCAGATTCCGGAATGACCGGCATGTCGGGGGGTATATTCATTTTGCGCGCATCACTTCACGTTTAAATTCTTGATAGAGTAAATATATTTTTCTGAAAGCAGGTCCCGGTATGCCATTGCCTATCGGATTATCATCAAGACAAGTGATGGCCTGAACTTCACGGGTGCTGGAGGTGAGCAGAAGTTCATCAGCAGCAAAGACCTCCGCTTTGCTGACTTTTCGTACTTCATACGGGATGTCGTTAGCGGCCGCGATTTCCAGTATCACGTCATAGGTGACACCCGGCAACATCAGATGATCTTTTGGCGGGGTTAGCAGTGTGCCGTTTTTAACCACAAAAATATTGCTAGCCGACCCTTCGGTTAAAAATGCAGGCTCGTTTGCTGTTGCGGGTCGGAGCATCACGGTTTCAGCGCAACCAGCCTGCACGGCCATCTGACGCAACAGTATATTGGGCAGCAACGAAATAGCCTTGATGTCACAACGCAGCCAGCGGTTATCTTCTGCTGTGATTGCGCTTACGCCATGACTGATTAACGCCTGCGCCGGTGCTGACAGGGGGTTGCTCATCGCAAAGACAGTGGGAGGGACGTCGGGAAAAGGAAAGTCCCGTGGGGCGACCCCGCGTGTGATATGCAAGTAAATATATTGATCTTCAATAATATTTCGCCTGATCAGCTCATTCACAATGCTTGTCCACTCGCTAATGCGGTGGGGATTGAGCAGTTGTATGCTGTCCAGGCTGTGTTGCAGTCGCAGCAGATGCGCTTCCAGTCGAAACGCCTGATGTGAGTACACAGGAATCACTTCGTACACACCGTCACCGAAGATAAAACCGCGATCCAGCACGGAAACCTTCGCTTGTGCAATCGGCATGTACTCACCGTTCAGGTAGATCGTCATTTGTATCTTCTCTTAGATAGGGCTGTATTTTTGCAGCAGCAATCGTATGCTATCCCAGCCGCGTGAAAATACATTGGCCAGTGATACGCTGTCCAATGCAATCAGGGGAAACTGGGCGTAAGGTTTGCCTGCCAGTGTGAGTTTTAATACACCGAGTTGTTGACCTGAACTGATCGGTGCGATGATGGGTTGGTGCGTTTCAATGCTCGCCTTCAGTTGGCTAAGCTGTCCCTTGGGTATACTCAGATATAAGTCTCGTCGGAAGCCCAGATTGACGCGGCTTTCCGTCCCTTTCCAGAGGCGTACACCGCTGACAGGCTGGCTGTTTTGATACAGGCGTACTGCATCAAAAGATTGAAAGCCATAGTTTAGCAATTGCTGACTCTCTGACGCGCGCCCGCTGTCCGAATCCGCACCCAATACCACAGAAATCAGGCGGCGATTATTGCGTTTAGCTGAGCCTATCAGGCAAAAACCGGCTGTGCTGGTGTGTCCGCTCTTCATACCATCGGCGTAGGGATCCAGCCATAACAGACGGTTACGATTCGCTTGTGTCACATTGTTAAAGGTGTAATTGCGCAAACTGAACATCGGATAATATTCGGGAAAGTCCCGCACCAGGGCTGATGCAAGGATGGCCATATCCAATGCGCTACTGTAGTTTTGTGCATGCTGTATGCCTGTCGAATTGGCAAAGTGGCTGTTGTTCATACCCAGTCGTTCTGCTTCCTTATTCATCATCTTGACGAAGGTGGTTTCGGAGCCTGCAATGTTGAGGGCGAGTGTGTTTGCCGCATCGCTGGCGGATTGTACGATCAGACCGTGTAGCAATTGATCAACGGTGACAGTTTGGCCGGCTTTGAGCAGCATGAGCGCTTCGCCACTGTTGTCCTGAACAGTATTTGCCGGCACGTTCAGTTTTTGATCCAGTTTGAGTTTGCCCTGTTTGATTGCGGAGAAGGCAAGGTAGGTCGTCATCAGTTTGCTAAGAGATGCCGGATCCTGGCGGATGTTGCCATTTTGATTCAGCAATATCTGATTGCTGGAAAAATCATAAAGCACATACGCACGTGAAGTGAGTGTCGGCGCTTCAGGCAATGGTGCGGGCAAGGCAAAAACCGTCTGGCAGAGCAGTAAAGTGAGCGATAAGGCGCAAGTTTTAATCCAGGGCATGAAAACGCCAGTGCCAATCGTTTCCCTCTTTTCATCCGTCGCCCTGCGGGGGAAGGCGATAATGAATCGCTTCGCGACTATTGAGGTAAGGTTTAACAGGATGGCTTTCATGGTTGCATGAGTGGTAACGGTAATGAATTATACAGGATGCAGGAGAAGGGATAAGCAAGAAGGTTCTTCCCCCGCACAACTTTGTGCCTTTAGATTTCCTGCTTTTCGCCACACGGTTGTCGTTTATTTCTTGAACTGTCATTGCTTTGTAATCCCGCTCAATTAAAGTTAGCTTTGACCTGTGAATACTGTTTCAAATAAACCTGCTGCGAAACTTTAAGGAGTTTAACCATGAAATTGAACCGCGCATTAATCGCCAGCGTAGTTGCCGGCACCCTGCTTGCTGGTTGCGGAGGGGGCTCAAATGCATCACCCGTATCTTCATTGACGCCGACTCGCACCATCATCATGGTTTGGGATGGATTGCGTCCGGACTCAGTCAATGCCACTGATACACCCAACCTGTACGCATTGCGTCAAACCGGTACTAACTTCAGTGATAACCACTCGACGTATCCGACCTTTACCATGATGAACGGTTCGTCCTTTGCCACAGGGTCATTTCCCAAGACCAGTGGCTTTTACGGCAATACCTTCTGGACGCCTCCCCAAGGCAATGTGATTCCGGTTGGCAACGGCGCCGGTGGCACCGCTCAGGATTATGTTGATCCGGTTTTTACCGAAGACTATCAGGTGCTGAGTACGCTCAACAGCTATTATAGCGGTCAATTATTGCTGGTGAAGAGCTTGTTCGCCACCGCGCAAAGTGCCGGTATGGTGACAGCCACCATCGGCAAGTCGGGCGCAGCTTACATTCAGGATCCGGGAAAAGGCGGCTACTTCCTAGATGAAAATACCGTGATGCCGCGCAGCCTGGTCACTGAACTGCAAAACAACGGTTATGCTATTCCAGCCAATACTGTCAAAGGTTACATGGGCGCTGACGCCGTTACGCTGGCCGGTAATAACGGTAGCCCTACTCTTAAAGCCGGCTATGTCACCTTTAACACGACAGCCTACGATACCGCAGTTCCACCCGCAACTACCGTTGCATCCCGCGATTCCACTGACACCACGCAGGGCGAACCGGCCGATGCCGCCAACAAATACATGATGTCGGTTTACACCCGCTACATTTTGCCCAACAAAAAACCGATGCTGTCACTGATCTGGTTCCGCACGCCGGATAACGTCGAGCACGGCTATGGTCCGGGCAGCGCCAATGCACTAGCGGGTCTGCGCTCGCAAGATGCCCGTCTGGGTGAGCTGATTTCTGCACTCAGGGCAAATGGCATGGACAGTACGACTAATATTGTCGTTGTGTCAGATCATGGGCATAGCAGTGTTTCCGGGCCGCTTGGCCTCTATCCGCTGCGCGCGATCACCCCGTCCACTACCTTGCCTAATGGCGGCCTGGTAAACGGTTCGACCAGCGGCACGAGCAGCGCAGCGATCGGTGCTGTCAACGCTAGCGGTTATTCCTTTTCAGGGGATGTACGCTCAGCCGACTTACTAACTTATCGTGGTTTTAGTGCCTATGATGGCAGCGGATGCAGCACCTCAGCCATGTATGGTCTGAATACTGCAGGTGTCCCGACGCTTCCCGTCAATCTGGATACAGCGGGGCGCTTGTGCGGCACTGTTAACGCCAGGTATCAGTCTATCAGTTCGACTTTGCCCGTCCCTGTTGCCAGCTTCAAAGTTCCGGCACCCGGCAGTCTGCCGGCTAATGGTATCGTGGTGGCTGCAAACGGCGGGTCCGATTACTTCTACGTTCCCGGGCATGATTTGGTCACTGTGAAGAATCTGGTCAAATTCCTGCAACAGCGTGAAGAATACGGTGCCATTTTTGTGGATAGCCGCTATGGTGCCATTCCCGGCACACTAAGCATGGCGCAGGTTAACCTGGAAAATGCCGATCGTCAGAACAACGGACAGCCCGATGTAGTGGTGAGTTTTAATTCGGACAATACCGCATCCGTTCAGGGTATGACTGGTATCGAGTTTGAAAGCGTCGGTGGTCAGCGCGGCATGCACGGCAGTTTTGGCAGCAGCGATGTACATAACACGCTGATCGTTAATGGCCCGTCCTTCCAGCCTGCGACCCTCATTAATGGCCCTTCGGGTAACGTCGACGTAGCACCAACGGTGGCCTACCTGCTTGGACTGTCCATGCCTCAGGCAGATGGCCGTATACTCAACGAAGCGCTGATAACGCCTGCCAGCAAGACTGCTGCAACGGTGGTGTCTTCAACCGTAACATCGGGCAGTGCGGCGACGGGGCTGGTTTTTGAAATGCCGAATGATTTGACCGGTGTGACAAAGGATGCATCACTTACCATAGGTTCGTACAGCATCAATCTGGCCGTGAAAGATCTGACGGCGGATGGCAAAACTTATCGTTACTTTGACTACGCAAAGGCTATGCGTCAGTAAGCTCAGTACATAAAAAATCGGAGAATTACCATTTTGAAACACGCCTTCTCACGTCGTCATTGGGGGCCAGGGCTGCGGATCGCCACACTTTGTGTGGCGATCACCGTTTCCTTGGATGTCCCTGCTAAAGAATTAAAATTTGAAGAAGTTTTCCGTGTTAAGGGCGAACCTGTTGCCCTGCATTATCAGGCGGAATTTGCTGCTAAGGGGGCAAAGCACCAGATGGAAGTCTGGCGTGAGGGAGAGCTGCGAGTGAAGCGCCGCACGGATGATGAGATTGAAACCTACGCTTTTCGTAAATCGGGTGATGCCGAGTTTCGTATGTCGGTGCTTGACATGAAAAAACGCATCCATACCCGGATTGACCGGACAAATCTATATCGGATAGGTAATTTTACAGATTGGTTTGATCTGGCGCATGGCCTGAAACATCCGATGGGCGATTATCAGATAGCAAAGTCCCAATCACCTGATAATGCTCTGAAGGCCGTCGAGCCTTGTCAGTGGTATGACCTGAAACAAAATGGTCAAACCACTCACATCTGTTGGAGTATGCAAAATCGCATCCCGCTGTTGATTCAAACACAGCAGCTGGTATGGCGAGTGAGCAAGTTGGACCGGAAGTCGATTCCCGTAAAAGTCTTCGAAATCCACGATCAGGGCTTTGTCCACAATGATGCCAACCAGGATATTGAACGCGATTAACGGGTATTGCAGTGGCAGCCACTGTAATGTGCGTTAGTCTTAACGGATCCAGATTTTAATAGGGACTTCCCTATGTGCCTAAGCGCTTTTCAATATCTATGTATCGCGTTTGCTGATAGAGTTGTTCGCAGTTTTAGTTTGCTGCTTGATAGATGAATTGCCGTATCCCGTCACACTTGCAGATAACATGGCAAGCTTGCCATGTTTAATTGTAGCCGGCTGCACGAATATACTGAATAAACGTAATGAGTTGATCGTTTTATTGCAATGACTCGTAAAATATTTAAAGGGATATATATGCTTGATGCAACATCTCGTGTCGCACTTGCAGCTTTCCTGCATGACCTGGGGAAACTGGCAGAGAGAGCCAAAATTGAGGTTAGTCTGAACGATCTAAATGGCAACAAACAGACTTATTGTCCGCAAGCACCTAAAGATAAAGGTGGTTATCACACACATATACATGCCGCTTACACCGGCATCGCCTGGGATGAACTGGAAAAAATCGGACACTTCCCTGATCTCAGACGCGATTGTGAACCTTTCAAGACACCCGTTGGCGACAGCAAATTCCCGGATTCCGCCGTCAATGCGGCATCTGCTCATCACAAGCCGGAGACTTTTTTACAATGGATAGTTGCAACGGCTGATCGTGTGGCATCAGGTTTTGAGCGGGATAAGTTTGATACCGAATATAACAATCTGGGTGAACGGGACAATCATTACCGCGCACGCTTACTCACTTTATTTGAGCAAATCGGCAAAGGACAAATTAACGAAGGCGAGCTGCAATGGCGCTATGCGCTCAAGCCGCTTTCGCCTGAAGCAATTTTCCCCGGGCGTCATCAGGAATGTACGCCAGATAATAATGCGGATGCACAGGCTGAATATCTGGTTTTATGGCGTGCGCTTCTGGATGGGCTAAAGTTGATTCCGCCATCGCACCGTAATAATTTACCACTCTGGCTGGATCATTTTGATGCCTTGTGGCTGACTATGACGCACGCCATTCCTGCTGCTACGGCATTCGGTGTGAAGCCTGAAGTGTCGCTCTACGACCACAGCAAAGCTGCGGCGGCACTCGCTGCGGCGCTGTGGCGCTGGCATCACGCACATCAACTGGAAACGGTTGCATCAATCAAGGAAGGTTGGGATGACAAAAAGCTCCTGCTGGTACAGGGTGACTTTTTCGGCATCCAGAATTTTATTTTCACTGAAGGCGGTGAAACCAGTAAACATGCCAATAAACTGTTGCGAGGCAGATCTTTTCAGGTGGCTTTGCTAGCCGAATGTGCTGCACTCAGCTTGCTCGACGCGCTTGAATTGCCGCCGACCAGTCAGATTATCAATGCAGCAGGAAAATTTCTGATCGTCGCGCCCAATACCAAAACAGCACAGCAGGCAGTAGATCGTGTACGCAATGAGTTTAACGAATGGTGTTTGCAACATGCCTATGGCGAGATTGGTATTGGGCTGGCTACTACGGAAGCTTCCTGTAATGATTTCAGTCGTGGAAATTTTAGTGCTTTGCAAAAGCGACTTTTTGAACAATTGGACATCGCAAAACATCGCCGTTTTGATCTGTGCAGCCAGGCAAAATCACCTGTCTTTGGGGAATTTCTGGATCAATTCGACAATGATCTTGGCGTATGCAAAATTAATGGTCGCTATCCTGCAGATCCCAAAGCCAGCAAAAAACGCGGCTATTCACTATGCAAGCTGGCTGATGACCAGATCACGATTGGTGAAGCACTAACCAAAAAGAAGCGTGTTTTGATAACCCGCGATACGGATAGCCTGCCAAATCTCACGCTCGATTATTTTGGCTGGCGGATTGCCTTTGTGCCTGCGGGCGATGTGTCCGGTAAATATGGACAACTGGCAGGCGAGCGGAAGCTGATACGTTGCTGGGACTTTGATTTGCCCGATGCTGATGGCAGTATTTTTCACGGCTATGCACGACGTTTTGTGAATACCTACGTGCCATATTTTGATTGTGATGACGAACAAACTGCCGACAAGTATGGTAAATGGGAAGGCGAAGCTGAATTCGACCGCGAACATCCAATCAAAACCTTGCATCACATTGCCTGTGAGGATCGCGAACTCATGAAAAACGGCAAGTGGTGCGGTGAAATTGGCTTAGTCACCTTAAAAGGCGACGTGGATAATCTGGGCGCACTGTTCCAGCAAGGTCTGGAAAAACCGACCTTCGCCAAATGGGCTTCCTTGTCGCGCCAGGTTAATCTGTTCTTCGCGCTTTGGCTGCCGTGGTTTTGCGAGCACGGCAAGGATGGACAAGGTGTGGCCCGTTATCGCAACACCTATACGGTATTTGCAGGCGGCGATGATTTCTTTTTGATCGGACCCTGGAAATCGACCATCGCGTTGGCGGGAGCAGTACAGCAGCATTTTGCCAAATACATGGTGAACGAAAACATTACTTTTTCAGCCGGTATGGTGATGACGCAACCCAAGGTTCCGGCCAGACAGCTTGCCCGTTCGGCTGAAGCATTGCTTGAACAATCCAAGGCTTATGGAAAAACGAAAGATACGCCCGCCAAAAAGGATGCCGCTACGCTGTGGAGCCAAACGGTAAGCTGGACGGACTGGCACGAACTGATGACTAATCGTGCAGGACAGTTGCAAGCCATTCTAAGTCAGGCTGAGGATCATGGTGCGCCATTATCGTCCGGTATGGTGTATTCATTGCTGGAACTGGCCGACAAGGCGGAACGCGAAATAACCGGCAAGTACCCGGAAGATAGTTTGTGGCGCTCGCAATTGGCTTACCGTACCGCTCGTCTCATCAAGGATCGCAAGCGTGCTTTGGAATTGAATATTGAAATTGCCGGAGCATTGCGTGAACATCGCGGTGCCTATCGTCTGCCGCTATCTCTGCTGCTTTATAGTAAGCGTGAGTAACGGCAAGCTTGCCAGGCTGGAATGGATTTTTGAATAAACCTATCATGCAAATACAGGAGAATTAAATGCCTTACGATCTCAAAACCGAGCCACCCGTTGCAACGCTATTTTCAGAAGATGCTGAAAATTTTGCCAGGAAACTCGATGAATCAGCGAATGCAGGTGGTAGAGACAGCGGTAAAAACAAGCCCACCCAAATTCGTCGTTTTTATGATGAACTGGTAGGCTGGCATGATCGCATCGGTGATGATCAGGAAAAGTTTAACCAGTACATCGCTTTTATCAAGATGCTCAATGCCAAAGCGGCTTATGCACAAGGACGAAATCTGGTCACGCAGGATTTCGTGAATTGGTTCAAAGAGTGTATCGCTCAGGTTGAAAGTCCAAAAACCTTACGTAACTTCAGACTGCATTTTGAAGCAGTGCTGGGTTTTCTTAAAAGTATACGCTGTTAATTACAGGAATCAACCATGCAACTGACTCAAATCAAGCAAATTACCGGCACGCTGGTACTCAAAACCGGTCTGCACATAGGTGGCGGTGATACTGAAATGCATATCGGCGGACTGGATAATCAGGTCGTTAAAAACCCTCTGGACGGCATGCCTTACATCCCCGGTTCATCGCTCAAAGGAAAAATTCGCAGTCTGCTGGAATGGAAGCTGGGTCTGGTATTGGCATCCGAAGGTAAACCGTTTTCTTTCAAACAAATCAAGCCGGAAGAAATTGATGCGCCCGCCGGAGATCTGTTGCGACTTTTTGGTGGCGCACCTGACAAAGACACCGATGAAAAGGTTAAAAAAATAGGTCTTGCCCGCCTCGCGTTCTGGGATTGTGCCCTTAATAAGACTTGGAAGGAAGACGTGTTGGACAAGCGCAACTTGCTGGCAACGGAAGCCAAGTCGGAAAATTCCATCAACCGTATCTCCGGGACTGCTGACAATCCCCGTTTTACTGAACGTGTTATTGCCGGCGCCCGATTCGATTTCAGGCTGTCATTGAAAGTGCATGACGGGGAAGACCTGCTGCCCTTGATATTGCAAGGATTGAAGTTGCTGGAACAAGATAGTTTAGGTGGTTCAGGCTCACGCGGTTACGGCAAGGTAGGGTTTGAAAATCTTGAGGTCGATAGCCTCAATATCCAGTCTGAATTTGATTCTCTTCAGCCTTTTGCACAGGCAATGTGATATGTCATACGTAACTTTCCGTGCATCGCTCACATTACATACGGCTTTCGGTACGCCGCTTTCAGGGGATACACTGTTCGGCCAGTTATGCTGGACAGCGCGTGAATATCTGGGTGAAGCCGGACTTGAAGCCTTGCTCGAAGGCTATACGACAGATCGCCCCTGGCTGGTTGTCTCTGACGGTTTTCCTTCCGGCTATCTGCCGAAACCTGCCATTCCGCAGTTCCTGTTCGCAAAGGTTGCTGTTGACCAGCGTAAGGCGGAAAAGGCCAAAAAATGGTTGCCGTGCAATGAGATTGGCAAGCCTCTACAGGATATGCAGATTGTTGATGACAAGACGGCCTTTGGCGAATACGGTAAACCTGTTGAGGCAACGCAGTTCCATAACACCCTGAATCGGTTGACTGGCAGCACGGGAACAGGTGAATTTGCACCTTATACTCAGGCGCAATTATTCTTTGCACAAGGTCAGTGCATGGAGCTATATCTGGTGCTGGACGAATCCCGCATGGCTTTGGGAAAATTGAAAACCTTGTTGCAGACGATAGGTAGCTGCGGTTTCGGACGGGATGCCTCAATCGGACTTGGTAAATTTACCGTTGATGCGCTATCTGCAATTTCCTTCGCACAGCACCCGCAGGCAAATGCTTACCTCACGCTTGCACCGTCAGTACCGCAGGGACAAAATTTTAATCCTGACAAAAGCTACTGGCGCGTGCTGACCCGTTTCGGTCGACACGGCAATCTGCACGGGATTTCCAGTCAGCCCTTTAAAAATCCGCTATTGCTAGCCTCAACGGCTGCCGTGTTTGTGCCACAGGGCATTTATATGGCGCGCCAGTTTATCGGACAGGGAGTCGGTGGTAATGGACAATTATCCAAAGTTGAACCTGGCACAGTGCATCAGGGTTATGCGCCGGTAGTAGGCATCAGGATGGAAGAATAATATGGAATTTATGCAAACCAGAAAGATCACCATCAGCACACTGTCTCCTGTGCATATCGGCTGTGATGAAGATTATGTGCCGACCAATTTCGTCATAAAAGACAATCTGTTGCATTATCTCGATATGATGACTATTTCAGAGGAACTAAGTGATATTGAACGAATTGCATTGGGGAATTTACAGACCATAGGAAGTATCCAGCAGTTTTTCAAAGCAAAACGAGATCGTCTGGCGCCGCTAGCTTCACATATCGTTGAAGTGGCAAGCGATATAGCCCGCGAGTTTGACGACAAAGCAGGCAAGCAATCCCTACAAGGTATCTACACCCAATTTCCGATTGCGCGTACTGCTTATAATCCGCTCGAAGCTGCGGTCTATTTACCGGGTAGTTCGCTCAAAGGTAGCATGCGCACGGCCTGGCTGAATGCAGAAAACAAGGGGCAATATTTACAACCGGCCGATAAAATAGACAAGAAGAATATAAATCGTAGTTTGCAGCAACGCGTGCTAGGCTATACCAGCGGAAAGTTTGAAAATGACCCTTTTCGTCACTTGCAGGTAGCAGATGCTCATCATCCGGAAGCTGGAGAAGCTGCTCCCGCTCAGGTGTTGTATGCCGTAAGCAAGAAAAAACGCCTCAGTGAACGTGGTGCATCGGAATTAAAAGTTTATTTGGAAAGCGTGCATGGTTTGTTAAACGACGCCTTTACAGGAGAAATTCGTTTTACCGGCGACAAAATAAGTTGGGAAAAACTTTGTGATGCCTGTAACAGTTTTTACTTGCCGCAACTACAGGCGGAGTTGAATCATCCTCATCTTTCACCTATGCTGAATACGGCATGGCGCACCCTGTTGAATGACCTACTTATTAATGAATTGAATGATCTGCGCAAAGAGCGGCAGGGATTTTTGCTGCGTATCGGTAAACATTCCGGTGCAGAATCCCTTACCCTGAATGGGGTACGTGACATTAAAATTATGGGCAAAAGAGGTGATTTGCCCAGCTATCGCCCGGAGACCACCGAAAAACGCTTTGCCAGTCTGACAAAAAAGGCTGAAAGCGGACTCTTGCCGTTTGGCTGGATATGGGTGGAATGTTGTGAGGATGCTTTTCAGTATTTATCCAGTGGCATGCACGACAAGCTGCAACCGCATTCCAGTAAAGTACGGGCAGCTCAGCGCGAGAGAGTATTACAAATTGAGGAAGCACAACAAGCGCGTAAACTTGCTGCACAAAAGCTTGAGCAACAACATCAGGAAATCGAAACAGCAGCACAACTGAGGGCTAATGAAGAGGCTGTCCGTCAATTAGCACTGACAGCAATGACGCCAAATCATCGTGCAATCGAAGAATTACGCGCTGAAATAGAAACCAAACTCAAGGGTGGCAAGCTGAAAATCTCAGATGTATTCTGGGGCGGGCATATTAAAAAGCTGGCCGAACAGGCTTTGAGTGGCGCAGATTGGAGCGCTGAAGAAAAAGTTGCTTTGGCTGATATGCTGCAGGAATGGGCGGGTAAATTGATGGCACTTGATGCTAAAGATCTGCGTAAACAACTCAAGCTCACCGCCTTGCGCGGTCAAATTTGACGGATATAGACATGACCTCTACCTATCCGCTTGCGCGCTATCGCTTTGAATTTGAGGTATCAACGCCGCTTCGTTTGCCGGACTATGCCGGTTCCACGCTGCGCGGTGCCTTCGGTCATGCCTTACGACAATTATCCTGCGCCACGCGCGCCAAAACCTGTACAGGTTGCCTGTTAGCTCAGACCTGCCCGTACACCCGCATTTTTGAGCCTGTCGCCTCCGGCGGACTGGCCACCCCGCCCGTGCCCTATGTGGTTGAACCGCCGCAATGGGGTGCGCGGCAATATCTGCCAGGTGACACACTTGCCTTTCACTTTACCTTGATAGGCGCAGGTGTCGAGCATTTTCCCTTGTGCATCATGGCCTGGCAGCGCGCCTTTCTACGCGGGGTAGGGGTAGTGGACGGCACAGCTCGATTGTGTTGTGTGCAGCACGCTGACGCCGTTATTTATCGCCCCGGTGAGAACGTTTGTGAACATTCACAATTTATTATACTGGATAGCCAAGATGCGCCTGAAACAGTCACGCTGGAATTTCTCACGCCTTTGCGCTTGCAGGAAAACGGCCATGCCTTGCCGCCCTCGAAATTAACCCCGCGTCCGCTGCTCACCGCTTTAATGCGTCGCGTAAGTTTGCTGGCCGCGCAGACGCAAACAGCCCCGTTTTTACAACCTTTTTCAGAGCTGGCGCGTCTGGCCGATGGAGTCGAAGGGCAGGTTGACATGGAATGGCGCGACTGGACGCGCCGTTCTTCACGGCAGCAATGCACCATGCAGTTAGGCGGTTGCATTGGCAGTTGGACATTCACCGGTGATCTTGCGCCGTTCTGGAATTTTCTGCGCCTAGGCGAATATCTCCATGTCGGCAAGGAAGCCTCGTTTGGTCTCGGGCAATACCGGCTGCTATAAATTCGAACCTACAGCCTGTCCTTCCCCGAAATACTTGCTCGCCCACTATTCATGCGGTATATTGCTGTATACGTAAATTTACCGTACTTTAGGAGATTGTGATGTCGGCTGTTGCTCGATTTGATTTGAAAATGGACGTGGAAGAAAAGGATGTTGTTTCTCGTGCTGCGGCTCTGGTTGGCACCACGATGGCTGCATTCGTCCGCTCGGCCGCAAAAGAAAAGGCGCGTGAACTGTTAGATCGGGAATCCCGCATCACGATGTCAGCTCAGGACTTTCATGCATTCACGCTGGCGCTTAATGGGACATTTACGCCGAATGTCGCGTTACAAAATGCCCTGAATGTTGCGCAAAAGGTGCGGCGTGCTTGAGGAGCAATTGCTCGACCCGCACCGCCACGATCGCCAGGCCTTCACTTCCGGAGTCGCTGAACTGGATGAGTATCTTCATCGCTTTGCAGTTCAGCAAAGCAAGAAGGGTATTGCCGTGGTACGGGTGTTGATCGACACGGATATGCCAAAATCCATACTGGGCTACTACAGTTTGAGCGCCGCGCAAATTGATGCCGTTCAAATGGATGAACGTACACAACAAAAATTGCCGCGTTATCCGGTGCCGTGCTTTCGTCTGGGGCGGTTGGCAACTCATTCGACTCATCGCAATCGTGGCTTGGGGCGACTCCTGATGGGGTTGGCTGTTGAACGATGCCTGGAAGCAAAAAAACATGTGGCAGCTTATGCGCTGGTCGTCGATGCAAAGGGCGAGGATGCCAGGTCATTTTATGAGCACTATGGATTTACGCCCTGCCGCGATAACCCGATGACCCTGTATTTATCGCTAGGCAAGTAAACTCAGCCTTACTGAATCCTGAATCCCGCATCCTGCCTCCTTCATCCTTCATCCTTCATCCTTCATCCTTTTTTCGGCAAGCTTGCCATCCGCGACAAAGCTAAACAGTATCTCCATACTGCCTGCATGAGTTATCGGGCACTTTATCTGGTTTGTTATGACATCTGCGAGCCGCTGCGCTTGCAGCGCGTTCATCACTATTTGCTGGGCTTCAAGATCGGCGGCCAGAAATCCTTTTTTGAATGCTGGCTGACCCCGCCGGAATTGCGCAACGTGCGAACCACACTGACTGAAATGATCGATGCCGTCACCGACCGTGTGCATATTTTTCAGCTTGATCCGCGCATGAGCAATCAATGTTTTGGTCAGGCCGACAGCAAGGTGCTCGATACGCCGTTCATGATTTTGTAATCAGGGAGAATACAATGAGTAGTCTGTATATAGATCGACGTGGTGTGGAACTGGAAGCGGATGGTGAAGCATTGGTATTTCGTGAAAACGGTGAACGTATCGGCACAGTTCCCCTGGCGCCCTTGTCCAGAATATTTTTGCGAGGTGATGTCAGGCTGCAATCGAGTCTGCTTGGGAAACTCGGCGCACGCGGCATCGGCGTGATTATCCTGTCAGGTCGCAAGGCGGAACCAACGCTTTTGATGGCACGTCCTCATAATGACGCCTCAAAGCGCATCGCTCAATATCAGCTGTCGCTTGATCCGGAATCCTGCCTTGCGTTTGCCCGCAGTCTGGTGCAGAAAAAACTGACCAGTCAGCATGATTTTCTCGCCTCAAGACGCGAGCTTGATCTTGAACACCGGTATGAAATCACGCTTGCCTTGCGTAAGCTGGATGGTATTCTGGCACATGTCGAGGAAAAAAATACCATTGCCGCTTTGATGGGAGTGGAGGGTGCCGGCGCAGCAGCTTATTTTGAAGGCTTTGCGGCTATTGCGCCGCCACGCCTGAAGTTTTCACAGCGCAATCGCCGTCCGCCGCGCGATCCGCTCAATGCGCTCTTATCGCTGGGCTATACCCTGTTGCACTCGGAAGCCGTGCTCGCGCTCTATGGTGCAGGGCTTGATCCTTTCATCGGTTTTTACCATCAACTGGATTTTGGCCGCGAATCGCTGGCATGCGATATCATTGAACCGTTCCGTGTGCAAATTGATGCGTTCTCACTGGATTTATTTCGCAGAGAAACATTGCGCGCGGAAGATTTTTCCACCACGGAATCAGGCTGCATGATGGGTAAGACAGGCCGTGCTAAATTTTATGCAGCCTGGGAAAGTCTGGCTGAAAAACTGCGTAAACAACTGGGTGAGCAGATTAACGAATTGTCCTCTTCGCTTACAACACGTACCTTGCGGGAAAAGCTGGCAGAAGCGGAGGAATTCTAATCATGAGAAGCTGGCTGATAGGCTATGATATTACTGATCCGAAGCGCTTACAGCGCATTTATCGCGTCATGCTGAAACATGCCACGCCGATTGAATACAGTATTTTTATGCTGCATGGAACCGAGCGGGAAAAACAACTTTGCCTTGATGAGTTGGTCGCGATGATCGATGTTGATACGGATGATTTGCGCTGTTATCCTTTGCCTGAACGCGGTTTGCAGGAACGTATCGGCAAGGCAACCTTACCCGCAGGTATTCACTGGAGTGTGTTGCCATCTACATTGTGATATGCTGACATGGTCGGATGAATTTAATGTTGCTTTCGATCTTTAAAAATAAATATTTATATAACATGTCCATAAAACAAAAAAGCTGCGATACTGCTTTTCAAGCAATTGTAACTAAAAGAGAAATATGTGTTCCAGAGTAATAACCCAGCCCTGAATTAAAAGGGATTGAGACATATTCTGGTATTTGATACGGCGCTGCCACTCTAGTAATAACCCAGCCCTGAATTAAAAGGGATTGAGACATACCTTTTATGAGTATGCTGGCTTCGTTAAAGTAATAACCCAGCCCTGAATTAAAAGGGATTGAGACCGGGCAAACGGTCTAACAGCGTAAACAAAGCCTGTAATAACCCAGCCCTGAATTAAAAGGGATTGAGACGCTTGTTCTATGTCCTCTGCAGCGTCGGTTAGTGTAATAACCCAGCCCTGAATTAAAAGGGATTGAGACTTAAAAATAATCGCTGTTATTGTCGCAAAACTCAGGTAATAACCCAGCCCTGAATTAAAAGGGATTGAGACTTTGAGTAAAAGTCATTTGTTGCTCCTTTTTTTAGTGTAATAACCCAGCCCTGAATTAAAAGGGATTGAGACTGCTAGCCATGTTCTAATCCTCTAATAAATGTTGTAATAACCCAGCCCTGAATTAAAAGGGATGTAAATCAGTTGATAATTGATAATTGATAATTGATAATTGATAATTCAAGATTCCACTATCCACTATCCACTATCCACTATCCACTATCCACTATCCACTGCTCTTTAATAACCCAGCCCTGAATTAAAAGGGATTGAGACACGCTTATGGTAGGCGAACCCGTGGAATTGTATAGTAATAACCCAGCCCTGAATTAAAAGGGATGTAAATCAGTTGATAATTGATAATTGATAATTGATAATTCAAGATTCCACTATCCACTATCCACTATCCACTATCCACTGCTCTTTAATAACCCAGCCCTGAATTAAAAGGGATTGAGACCTAAGGGCGTGGTTGTACTTCTGGCTCACTCCGTAATAACCCAGCCCTGAATTAAAAGGGATTGAGACCATCCCACGGTTTATAGACCGTCCAAGATGAAGTAATAACCCAGCCCTGAATTAAAAGGGATTGAGACTTACATTCGATTTTATACGCTTTGCGCGCCTGTGTAATAACCCAGCCCTGAATTAAAAGGGATGTAAATCAGTTGATAATTGATAATTGATAATTGATAATTGATAATTCAAGATTCCACTATCCACTATCCACTATCCACTATCCACTATCCACTATCCACTATCCACTGCTCTTTAATAACCCAGCCCTGAATTAAAAGGGATTGAGACCTCATCCCACGGCTTATAGACCGTCCAGCAGGATGGGTAATAACCCAGCCCTGAATTAAAAGGGATGTAAATCAGTTGATAATTGATAATTC
>Ga0316232_1001409_pt1 | contig 29330 bp, 29 predicted proteins | sample TBHtaG_FD_206006 | JGI IMG/M metagenome (GOLD analysis project Ga0316232, IMG submission 206006) | Freshwater microbial communities from Trout Bog Lake, Wisconsin, USA - TBH18025_13 | ecosystem: Environmental > Aquatic > Freshwater > Lake > Hypolimnion/Profundal zone | place: USA: Wisconsin... | reverse complement strand
GAGGACGGCGACTTTCTCAATTTGTTTCAGCATCGGTGAGGCTTCTCCGAACAATCGAAAGCAATGACTGCGGTCCTACAAACGACACTGCCAAACCTCTGCTGCTGGCGCGAAGATTATTTCGCTCGGCCCAGAAAACAAGAGTGGCTGTAGTAATTCGGATGCATGGAAACGGAGAAGAATGAACAATGATTCAGGAAAGGATATTGCAATCGGTTCAAATCGGAACTGGACGCTTTCAAATTCAGCTTGCTCATACAAATAAAAAAAGCCCCAAAAATAGAGGCGGCGCGCGTCGAGAATGTGGGGTGAGGATGGCAACGACGCGCGCCTTATTAAATTAAACTAACCATACTGAATGAATTGCCATTCAGTCAAGCGAAAAATATGCAACTTACTAAAAATAATAGAGATAAAAACTTCATACAGAGGCCAGAATGATCTGCGCAGCGCAAGGACCGGGGTCACGATCCCTTGTGATAAGGACGACCCGTTCGGCGAGAGTTGTCTGGAGTAGCGGCGCGATTTCCCCCTTGCCCCCCGCGCTGTGGTGTACCACGCTGCTGTAACGTCCCGCGCTGCTGCGATGTCCCGCGCTGTTGCCCCGGGCCACGCTGCGGCGGCGGATTACGTGGCTGTGTGTTGACACGTGGTGGCAATGTATTGCGCTGCTGCGCCGCCGGACGCGGTACCGTCGGCCCGGTTGAAACGTGAACCGGAGGAGGTGGTGTGAGGCGTTCGGGATGTTCGCGAACAATCTTCTGCACCATCTTCAACACTTCGCGCTCGCCCCGATAAGTGAGCTTACGGTGAGCTTTGTCGAGGGGGAACCAGAAAGCCTTACGCACCTCATCGCGCATGTCGGGGCGAATTTGGCCCAGACGCCCGGACGAATAGAGGAAGAGGTAAAAGCTCACGGCCTTCGAGACGTGCTCGCGACCTCCCCAGGAGCGAACATACAGATAGCGGATGGTTGTAAGCCGGAACAAACAGAGGCCATGCACCCCGGTCTCCTCGAATACTTCTCGATCTGCGCTCTGCTCCGGCGTCTCGCCCTCGTCAACTCCGCCCTTGGGCAAGGCAAAGACGGTACCCTCCGGTCGCGCTTTGGCGCGCCTCGTGATGGTATCCGCGTTGATGATGTTGGGCTCGATGATGGCAACCTGCCACGATCCGCGAATGTGCCTGAGAACAACTCCGCCAGCCGACGTTTCATACACCGTCACCTTCGCAGAGGACGAGTTTCCACCCTCGGCGGAGCCAGTGAATTCATCCGCTGATTTTTTAGGAGCTGACAAATTAGACACAGTTGGACTGACCTTAGCAAAAGGTTATTGCTCCATATTCGCAAATACGGTGCCCCGGGGCAAGGGTTAGCTCAAATCTGCTCTGGAATTTGCAAAGAAGACAAAGGTACTCCGGTACAGCTTGCAAGCCCGAGCCGTTCGCGAAACACTGGCAGAGGATTATTCGGCGGGAACAATGCAGCGTCGTGTCTTCTATTGCGATCACCACAAAATCGATCTACCCGACGGGCACAAGTTCCCCGCCACCAAGTATCTTCTGCTTCGCGAAATGCTTGCCCGCGAGGAACGATACCGTTTGGAACCCGCTCCACTGGTATCGCGTGAGGCCCTTGAGTGGGTGCACGATCCGGCCTATGTTGCCGACGTCCTGAATGGCACGTTGAGCGCCCAAGCCATCCGCCGGATTGGCTTTCCGTGGTCGCAGGCGCTGGTAAAGCGCAGCCTGTGTAGCGTAGGCGGAACCCTGGCCGCAGCGGCAGACGCGGTGGAATTCGGGTACGGAGGAGTGCTTGCCGGAGGTACACACCACGCCTTCCGGAGCGAAGGGTCTGGATTTTGCGTCTTCAATGACATAGCTGTAGCGGCTTCATGGTTGCTCCGCGAGCGAGGTCTGGCCCGTGTTGCAGTTGCCGATTGTGATGTGCACCAAGGCGACGGGACCGCCCAGATTTTTGAAAATGATGCCCGCGTATTTACCCTTTCGCTCCACGGACGCAAGAACTTCCCCTTTCGCAAGCAACGCTCCCGGTTGGACATAGAGTTGGAGGATGCGACCGGGGATGACGAGTATCTGGCCGCGCTCGATAGTGCGATGAACACTGTGATGGAGTGGAAACCGCAGGCGCTCTTCTTTCAATCTGGAGTAGACGGCTTGGCGTGCGATCGGCTGGGACGTCTGGCTCTGACCCATGAAGGATTGCGCAGACGCGACCGGATGGTGCTCTCGCTCTGCCGCCAAAACGGTATTCCAGCGGTGATCACGCTCGGCGGAGGTTATGGCGCACCGATCGAAGCCACGGTGGAAGCCCATGCCAATACATATCGCATTGCGCTGGAAGTTTTCGGGAGCGACTAGTCCAGAAGAATTAAGGTTACCTCCAGGCGGGTTACAACTCATAATGCCTATCTCTGAATCCAACCTGCATCAGCTTGAGGGCGCAACTTCCTCGTGGCTATGGGGTTTCCATGGAGCAGAGCACGATCCGTATGAAGCAGCTTTCGCCTTTTTCGCGCGCCATCCAGGTCTTTGTCAGAGGATTGCTCGGTACGCCGGGTGAAACTCCGAAGGTGGAGGCTGTGCTCCCGAGTCGAACGCTCGGAGTTGCCCTCGGGGGCGGTTTTGCGCGCGGCATGGTTCACATCGGCGTACTCAAGGTTCTTGAAGAGGCGCAGATTCCCATTGCAGCCATCTCGGGAACCAGCGCAGGTTCGATCATCGGTGCGGGCTACTGCAGCGGCCTATCGGCTGCGGCTCTGGCTGAGATGGGCCGCCGTCTGCGCTTCTGGGACGTTGCCCGCTGGACTCTGGATCGGGGAGGTTTCTGCTCCAACGAACGTCTGGGAGCTTTCATCACCCGCACGTGTCCGTGCAAAGATTTTTCCGAGTTGCGGATTCCGCTGGCAGTGGTTGCAACCGAACTCATCAGCGGCCAGCCAGCCATCTTCCGCAAAGGATGCGTGTCGGACGCGGTTCGTGCCAGTTGCGCCTACCCTGGAATGTTTACCCCTGTGGAACTCAACGGCGTGCTGCACGTGGACGGCATGTTGAGTTACGAGGTGCCGACTACTCCCCTGAAGGAGATGGGCATCGATTGTGTGTTGGGAGTTCACTTGCAATCTCGCTGGACTCAGACGGAGACGCCTCGGCATTTCTTTGACGTGATAGGCCAGTGTTTCGCCATCGCACAGACGCGCATGAGCCTGCAGTGGGCCAAAGACGCGGACCTGCTTATCGAACCAAATGTGGACGGCTTTGCCTATGACGACTTTGCCCGCGCCGACGAACTGATCGCCGTCGGTGAAGAGTCGATGCGCGCGGCACTGCCAGCCCTCAAGCAAAAGCTGGGGATCGTGGAGTTGGGAGAAAAGGCGGTGAAGGTTTCGCCGGCAAAAGTCGTGAAACCAGCAGCAGTTCAAACGCCAGCCTAGCTTGCCGTGTAGATCAAAACGGCGCTCTTGTTTGCTGAGACATTAAGTGCCAGCAGGGGCACTAGCCGTGAAGAATATGAAACCCATCTCCATCGGTCTGTGAACCTTGTCCATCATCGAGCAGCGGTGCTTACCATTCTCTTCTGCGGCAGGCCGGCAGTTGTTGCTCATCATCGTCGCTCAGCACAGCGGCCGCACGTAGGCCCGCAACACGCCAAAAGTGAAAAACCGGCGTATGGACACGGGTGTACCTACAATGACAAGCGGATGTTACTTTAGACGCTCGACTCCCTTGGCCACTTCGGCCTCGCGCAAAAATTTCGCGCTCTCCTCCGGCGGCGTTGGATTGATATAGAAGCCCGTCCCCCACTCGAATCCAGCCGTGTTGGTCAGCTTCGGGATGAACTCGATGTGCCAGTGATAATACTCAAGCGAGTTCTCCTGCACGGGAGCGGTGTGCAGCGCAAGATTGTAAGAGGGACTGTCCAGCGCGACCTCGCACTTCAACAACAACTGTTTCAACGCTGCCGCCAGGTTGATCATTTGATGTGACGACAGATTTTCAAATGCTGACTCGTGGCGTTTCGGGAAGATCCATGTCTCGAAGGGAAAGCGCGGCGCAAATGGAGCGAACATCAGGAAGTCGTCGTTTTCACTGACGACGCGCACAGGATTCTCCATCTCCTGGCGCAAAATGTCGCAAAAAATGCATCGCTCCTTCATGGTGAAGTATTGCTTGGCGCCTTCCAACTCTTCACTGACATGCTTGGGAACGATCGGCAATGCGATCAATTGTGCGTGCGGGTGCTCGAGGGTGGCTCCTGCGGCCTCGCCATGGTTCTTGAAGATCATGATGTACTTGAAGCGGCGATCCTGCTTCAGATCGACAATGCGGTCGCGCCATGCCCAAAGCACGCTCTCAATGTTCTTCTGCGGCAACAGTGCAAGATGCGACGCATGATCTGGCGTCTCGATGATTACCTCGTGCGCACCCAGGCCATTCATCTTGTCAAACATTCCCTCGGCCTGGCGATTCAGAGTGCCTTCGATGCCCAACGCCGGAAATTTATTAGGCACCACTCGCACAGTCCATCCGGAGCCGTTCTTTCGTTCATTGCCATTGGCGTCAGGCCGATAGGCCAGCACCTCGGAGGGTGTTTTGGCTTCGTTCCCCGGACATAGCGGACAGAAACCGCCCCTCTGGACCACCCTGTTATGGAGAAAGTCGCTGGGCCGCTTCGCGCGATCCGTGGAAATGATGACCCAACGTCCGACGATAGGATCTTTTCTCAGTTCAGGCACAAACATTTCCCCTTGCGGCGCATATCTAGTAGCGACGCTTGCCACCCATACTACGCCAAGAAAAGGCGTCTTTGAAAAGTTCGATCTCCGGAGACTCTCCCGGTTCCAAATAGATGCTTACCACATCGAATCGGGACGGCGGATGCGAACTCTGCCTATACAGAAAGAGCGTGGCCATCCCGCGCAGTTCAAGCTGCTTGGCGCGATCGACCGCAATCTCGGCAGGCACTACTCCGCGAGTACTTCGGGTCTTTACCTCGATGAAACAGAGCGTGGCGTTATCCCAGCCGATAAGATCAATTTCGCCCTTACGCCCCTTGGTGCGCCAGTTGCGTGCGACTATCGTATATCCTTGGCGGCGCAGAAAGTAGTAGGCCATATCTTCACCTTTACGGCCAGTGCGAAGATGCTCCGGTCCACCGGGTTCGCGCCGGATAATCCGTGCCACGCGCTCCAGTGCCGCCGTAATCAGTTCGGGAATCCGTCCGCTGGACATGGGGCAAAGTGTATCCCATATAGGCTTCCCTGCCGAACGAATCATGCACGAAGGCGCGGAAACTAATGATTTAAGATCGAAGACAGGGTTGGAGAGAAATCGTGAAGAAGCTAATTGTGTTTGATCTGGACGGCACGCTTGCCGAAAGCAAATCTGCTCTGGATGCCGAGATGTCTGTGCTGTTGGCTGGGCTGCTGGCGGTTGCCAAGGTGGCCGTGATCTCCGGTGGCGATTGGCCACAGTTTGAAAAGCAACTCGTCTCGAATCTTCCACAAGGCCAGCGAATGGAAAACCTTTTCCTGCTGCCCACTTGCGGTACAAAATTCTTTCGGTACACGGGTGAGTGGAAAAAGCTCTACTCCGAAGATTTTACTCAGGCGGAAAAGGCGAAGATCATAGGTTCCATGAATCGGGCGCTTGAAGTTGCAGGCTTCAAGCCTGAACAAACCTGGGGAGAGATCATTGAGGACCGTGGTAGCCAGATTACATTCTCAGCACTTGGCCAGCAGGCTCCGCTGAAGGCCAAGGAAACCTGGGACCCGGACTTTGCCAAACGGACAAAGATCAAAGCCATCCTTGATACTTACATTCCAGAGTTCTCGGTGCGCATGGGTGGCACAACTTCTATCGACGTGACCAAGCCAGGCATCGACAAAGCGTATGGCATCCGCAAACTGAGGGATATTCTGGACATCACCATCGATCAGATGATCTTCGTCGGCGACGCAATCTTCCCTGGCGGCAATGATTACCCGCCAAAAGAGATTGGCGTGTTCTCCATTTGCGTTCGCGACACGCATGAGACCAAGCGCGTTGTGGAGGCGATTATCGCGTGTCTGGAAAGCTGAATTCAGACGTGGCTTATGAGTAAAAGCTGAGCGCGTTTCAGCCTGAACGCGCTCAGCCGTTGAACTTACCCCAGCAGCGCCGCCACTTTTTGCATCCACTCGCTGATCGGGATCTTCTGCGGGCATAGTTCCGCGCACGTGCCGCAATCAATACAGGAGCCGGCGCGCTCCTTTTCCGCAAACTGGACTTGGTACTTGACGCGTGCTCCAGCAACGTCATCAAACAGATGCGCGTGGTTGAAAAAGTCGAAGTTACCGGGAATGTTCAACCCATTGGGGCACGGCATGCAGTAGCCGCACTTCGTGCAGGCAATCACAGTCCGGGCACGATACATCTCCCTGATCCGCGCGATTAGCTCCTGCTCAGCTTCGCCAAAGACTCCTATGCGCGACGTATCGGCGAACTTCAGGTTTTCCTCCACTTGCCCCATCGAGTTCATGCCGCTCAGCACAACTGAGACCTCAGGCTTGTCCCAGAGCCATTGCAGCGCCCACTCAGCCGGAGTACGCCGAACGGGAAAAGCTTCCATCGCCTCGCGGATGTCTTTCGGTGGGTCGACCAAACGTCCACCGAGCAGCGGCTCCATGACTATCACGGCAAGCCCTTTGCTCGCCGCAAGTTTCAGGCCGCGAGTGCCAGCTTGATTTTCCACATCCATATAGTTGTATTGAATCTGGCAAAAGCTCCATAGGTCGGTGCCGTTGACGATCTCTTCGAAGGTCTCGTAATCGTCATGAAAGGAGAAGCCGATATTCCGGATGCGTCCATCGGCAATAGCGGCGGCAGCCTTGTCCAGGAGTTTATGTTTCAGAACAATGTCGTGCCAGCGGCTCTTGTTCAGTGCATGGAACAGGTAGAAATCAATGTGATCAGTTTGTAATTTCCGTAGTTGCTCACCAAGGAGTCTGTCGAAGTCTTCCGGTTTCTCAACCATCCACACTGGAAGCTTGGTAGCTACGTTAACCTTTTCCCGGTAATCATCCAACAGGGCCTTGCCTAGAACGACCTCACTCTGTGTGCTGTGATACGGATACGCGGTATCCACATAATTGACCCCACTATCAATGGCATGACGAATCATGCAAATAGCTTCGTCTTCGATAATGTTGGGACCGAGGCGATTGCCATCTGAAGTGGGTAGACGCATACACCCGAAACCCAGCGCTGAGAGCTTCCATTCGAGATTTCCAGATTTACGATATTGCATGATTTATCCCCTACTGTGTGATAAAGGCTATGCCTTTCCCTCAAGCACTTCTTCGGCCGTGCATACGTCGACCATCCCATTGCATCCGTAAATTACCGGAAGAACTTTTTCCGCCGGATACTTTCGCCGCCACTCGGCCACCTTCTCCGTACCCGCGCGATACGCAGGCAGATACATACGCCCAAGCAGGGGATGCCTTCCCCATGCTCCGCTCAACTTGTCGGCGCGCTCCAGGCTCACCAGAAAATCGTTACGCAATACCTTGGCCACTTCTGCCTGCGGCATTCCTTTGCCCCAGGTCAGGTAGCTCGACTGATTCTTCGCGTCGTCCTGCAACAGCGCCAGCAAAGCTCCAAGCTGCATGTCTTCGTCAGGCAACTGATCAAGTTCGGTTGCGCCATGGGCGATCAGGATCGCGTTGTTGGCAATGCCCTCAAATAGGGCTGCAGCGCGGGTATTCATCGTCAACACTGTCGCCTCAAAACCCGCCAACCCGCGCACGTACAGATTCTGCAGATAGGCAAACGTAGTAACGTGTCCCGGAACAACTTCGTGGCTGATCAACTGGTAGAACTCGGGCACTGAAATCTGCAGGGAGGCGTTGATCTCATAAGTAGCCTCGTATTGCGGCGAGCCATCGGCGTTGCGAGCGCGTCCCACGTAGTTCATCGATCCGGAGAACCAGGCATCCTTGATCGCCAGAAAATCGATGTTGGCGCGCGGCACCCCTGCCAACTCCTTCGGCAAATGCTGCGAGAGATGCTGTGCACAGAGTTGGTCAAAATAAGCGATGACCGCTCCGCTGAGCGTACGGACGCTCGCCATGGGAGTCACACGGTCTTTGCGCCATGCATCCACCGCGGTCAGCAGCGATGCTCCGTCGTGCGAGTTGTGGCCTGCGCGCGCGAGCAGTTCCGCCACTCGCTCGCGCTTGGCTTTTGGTTGCGAAGGTTCAGGAGCGCGTCCCGCCGAAGCCAGCACGCAGCGTTCATAAGGCACCGCCGGTCCCTGTCCAAGCATTTCCATCGCCAGATCCCACATGACCTGGATGGAGACAGCGAGACCCGCGAGATACTTCCCGCGCATGCCTCCGACCTTGAGAACCTCGGCCTTCAGACCTTCAATCGCCGCATAGAGATCGACTTCTTTCAAATAGGCCTCGATCGCCGCGTGGTCAATCTGCTTGCCACTGACGCCGCCGGTCTCGCGTACCTTTGCCGCCGAAGGAGCAGTATAGGCAAGCGGCAGCGGATCGTCGCTGAACCACGAATCGGCGATAAAGCGTCCGGTACCCGAGGGGCACATCACATCGCCGCCCCAGAGTGTATCGATGCCGACAATGGCGTTTGCTATGAACTGATTTGCTGAAGCCATAATCATAATCTCCTGTTTGCTGACTGATTAAACCCCTTCAGCCTCTCTAACTCATGCCTGGTTCTTCTGCCTCTTAAGCGAACTGAACCAGACGTATCCGCACATCACCACGAACATCAGCGCCGAGATTGATTCGGAGACCGATAGAGTGTCGTACCACGGCATCTTTATCAAGTCTTCGCGATACCAAGGAAATAGCCGCAACGCCGCGCCAAAGACCCCGCCCAGCGCGCCTCCAGCCATCAGGCCTGAAGCTATGATCACGCCCCGTTCGCGAATCGTGCGTCCCGCTTCGCCTCCCACCTTTACTGATTTTTTATCCAGTAAGTGCGCGAGGAATCCGCCGACCAGCGCAGGAGTATTCAACTCCAGCGGCAGATACATGCCGAGCGCAAACACCAGTGATGGCTGGCCCAGCATCTCCATCACAATCGTAATCATGGCGCCGACGCCGAACAAAACGTATGCCACCGGTTGACGGCTCATGAACCCCTCAACCAGCGCCCTCATGATCGCTGCCTGCGGCGAGGCCAGCACCGGTCTCAGATCGCCGATCGCTGCTTCGCCGAACTGGAAGGTTCGCGCCAGCATCACGATGGTCAACCCAGCGGCGATGGACGCCGCGATCACGCCGAGGAACTTAACCTTTTCCTGCGATGCGGGAGTCGAGCCGATCCAGTAGCCTGCCTTCAGATCGGTAATCGTCTGCCCGCTCACAGAGAGCGCCGTGCAGACCATACCCGCAATCGCCATCACAAAAAACATGCCCGTAGTACCGGAAACTCCAAAGCGCAGCAGCACCACCGACGAAATGATGATCGTCAGCATGGTCATACCGCTGACCGGATTACGAGCTGTCGTGGCAATCGCGTTGGCCGCGACCGACGCGAAGAAGAATGAGAACACTACCGTCAGTAACAGTCCCAGCCCTAACACCGTCCAGGTGACCTTGAGGCTGCCGAGCAGAAGCGCCACGCCGAGCGCACTCAGCACCACGCCCGTTAGTATCGCGATCATCGGCATGTCGCGATCCGTGCGCACGCCGTCCTTATCTTCGCCGCGCGAAAAACTCTTGAATGCAATTGAGAATGAGCTGGCAACGATCTTGAGGCTCTTGACGATTCCGAAAATCCCCGCAGTGGCAATTGCTCCCACACCGATAAACCGTACATAGCTGCGATAGATCTGTATCGCCGACATATCGTGAATCGGCAGCACTCCCGGATAAACATTGCCAACGACGTGCTGTCCTACATAGAAGATCGCGGGAACAAGCACCAGGTTCGCCATCACGCCGCCGGCGCAGAGAATCATCGAACTGCGCAGGCCCATCACGTAGCCAAGGCCCAGGATAAAGCTGATGGCGTCAAAGCTGAGAGTTGCGCGCGCCTTCACCCCCAGGGTCTTGACCAGTGGTACCCACTGAAAACTCACCGTCTCGTTCCACACCTGGAAGGTCGTGACGAAGAAGTCATATACACCGGAGATCAGCGTCGCCTGCAGCAGCAGTTTGGCCTGCGAACCGCCCTTCTCGCCGGTCACCAGGACCTCTGTAATCGCCGTGGCTTCTGGATATGGGAGAACGCCATGCATCTCGCGCACAAAGTACCGGCGCAGCGGAATCAGAAATAGCACGCCAAGACACCCGCCTGCCAGGCAGATGAAAATGGTCTGCACCGGCTTGGGGTCGAGTTTGAGGATATAGAGTGCGGGCAGCGTGAAGATGGCCCCTGCCACCACCGCGCCAGCACACCCTCCGATGGCGGTAATAATGACGTTCTCCAGCACCGAAGATCGCCGCTTGTAAACCCTCGCCAACCCGATGGCCAGAATCGAGATTGGGATCGCCGCCTCCATCACCTGCCCCACCTTCAACCCCGAGTAGGCCGATGCGACGGTGAAGATGATGCAGAGAAAAGTGCCCCAAGCTATGGAGCGCCAGGTCAGTTCCGGCTCATGCGCCGGAGCCGGAACCAGTGGGCAGTAGCTCTCGTTTTCGGCAAGAGGCGTATAGGCATTGGCTGGAAGTGACTTGGTTTCGACTTCGGTGGCCATCAATCGAACCTTTCATCGAAAAGTAATCGAAGGTAGGGCGCGGCATTAAATTTGCGCACGCACCGATGTTACGGATTTCCAATTCCGCGAGCAACCGCAAGCTGGATTTCGAAATCACGCGAGCAGTTCATTGGTGTCCAAAGGGGCCCATTCAGCTTTTCGCGTTTGGGCCAATTCGAGCCCACGGGTGGCCCATATCAGCCCTCTTTTGGCTAATATGGGGAAGCGGCGCTCACCTCGGCGCACTAGATTTCGAAGACCGCTCCGGTATCCGCGCTGGTGACGTGGAGTAGATAGCGCGCCAGCCAGCCGCGCTTCACCTTCGGCTCAAACTTTGGCAGTGCCTTCAACCGCCGCTCGATCTCCTCGTCGCTTACCTTCAGTTCGATCTTGCAGGTCTTGGCGTTGATATAAATCCGGTCGCCTTCCTGCACTGCTGCAATGGGACCGCCCGCAGCCGCTTCCGGCGAGACGTGTCCGATGCAGAGCCCCCGCGTGCCGCCGGAAAAACGGCCATCGGTGATCAGCGCAGCGCGAATTCCCGCCCCCACAATTGCTGCCGTCGGCGAGAGCATCTCCTGCATCCCCGGACCGCCTCGCGGCCCTTCGTAACGGATCACCACGACGTCTCCCTGGTTCAATTCGCCTGCCAGAATGCCCGCCAACGCTTCGTCCTGCGACTCGTAAATCCGCGCCGGTCCTTCAAACTCCATCATGTCAGGCAGCACTCCGGCGACTTTGACGACCGCGCCCTTCGGCGCCAAATTTCCGAAAAGTATTGCCAACCCTCCGGTCTGCGAAAACGCTCTCTCTACCGGACGAATCACGTCTCCATCGGCGTCCGGCGCATGTTTCACCATGTCTCCAAGCTGGCCGGTTACGGTGGGAACGTCCAAATTCAGTTCAGTTTTGCTGCTGCGGTTCAGTTCCTTCAGAATCGCAGGAATACCTCCCATACGATGCACATCTTCGACGTGAACCTCAGGACGGCTCGGCGACACTTTGCAGATGTTCGGCGTACCGGCGGAAATCTCATTCAGTCGTGCCAGGTTGAACGGAATATCTGCCGAGTAGGCCAAGGCCAGCGTGTGCAGTATGGTATTCGTCGACCCACCCATCGCCATGTCGAGCACGAATGCATTGGTAAGCGACTTCTCGGTGATGATGTCCAGTGGCCGGATCCCTTCGACCACGCAGCGTTTAAGGGCGTGAGCGGCCCGCTTTGAGAGCTCAATGCGCTCTGGATTCGGCTCCGTGTGCCGGAAGGTGTTGTCTACCCAGCGTTCGGCGGAAACCGTTCCATTCCCCGGCACGGCCAAACCGAGGGCCTCTCCGAGGCAGTTCATCGAATTTGCAGTAAACATTCCAGCGCAGCTTCCGCAGCCTGGACACGCCTTCTCCGCCAGTTCGCGCAATTCGGCGTCGCTCATCTTTCCTACGCTGTGTTTGCCAACGGCCTCGAACACCGTGATCAGGTCGTTGCCTCCCGGCCCAGCCAGCATGGGGCCGCCGCTCAGGTAAACGGCAGGAATGTTGATGCGGGCCATGGCGTTGTACATCGCCGGAACGATCTTGTCGCAGTTCGCGATGCCGATCCAGGCATCGCAGGGATGAGCGCCTATAATGGTCTCGATCTCGTCGGCGATCAATTCACGCGAGGCCAGCGAATACTTCATGCCGAAGTGACCCATGGCGATGCCATCGCAGACAGCTCCGCCCACGTTGGTGTACCACACGTTGAACCCCAGGGCTTTGAGTTCGTCGCTCACAATAGCGCCGATCTTATCGAGGTGCGCATGCCCAGGTATCTGCGTCGAATAGGAGTTGATGATCGTTACAAACGGTTTCTTCAAATCATCAAGTGAACTGATTACGCCCTCGGCGATCATCAATGAAGCCGCTGGCAGCATGTGTGACCCTTCGGCAACGATGCGGCTGCCGCGTTTGCGAATGTTTTCGATTCCTGGATTCATTTGCAATCCAGTTTACTTGAACGGGCACATTGCTTGCACCCCCGGATTTCGACGCCGGACGAAAGGCCAATTCAGAATGGTTATTTTCAGCAGCTCAGCTACCCGATGCTCTAAAACTCGCATCCACCCTAAGAGCTGTTGGACCTTTTCCAGAGAACCTCTACCAGCACCGGAATCATGAAAGGGAGAACTCGATGGCTGTGTCGCAGAAAAACGAATCTCAAGCAGCGGATGTCAGCGGACTACTGGCTCCAGGCACGAAAGCCCCCGACTTTACCTTGCAATTTGCGCCCCGTGAGATGTTTTCGTTGAGCGAACTGCGGGGCAAACCAGTAATTATTGCCTTCTATCCAGCGGACTGGAGCCCCACCTGTGGCGACCAGATTGGTCTGTATAACGAGATTTTGCCCGAGTTCCAGAAGTTTGGAGCTGAGTTGCTGGGCATCTCTGTCGATGGTCCATGGAGCCACAAAGCCTACAGCGAAACCCGCAACCTGCACTTTAAATTGCTGTCGGATTTCGAACCCAAGGGAGCGGTGGCAAAGCAATATGGAGCCTACCGCAGTGCCGATGGACTGAGCGAACGGGCGCTGTTTGTGATTGATAAGAATGGAGTCATCGCCTGGAGCTATCTATCGCCGATCCGGGTGAATCCCGGCGCGGATGGAATCCTGGAAGCCCTGGAGAATCTGCCGAAGTAGGAGAGGACCGATGACCAAGCTCAAAACACCGGTTTCGGCCGAAGATCATGTCCAAGGCCCGGAGAACGCTGAGGTAACCCTGGTGGAGTATGGCGACTATGAGTGTCCGCACTGCGCGCACGCTTATCCCATGGTCAAGCGCATCCAAAAGCGCTTCGGGGACAGGCTGCGCTTTGTATTCCGCAACTTTCCTCTGACCCAGTCGCACCGCCACGCCGAGGCTGCGGCTGAGACGACAGAATTCGCGGGAACTCAAGGCAAATTTTGGGAGATGCACGATCTGCTCTTCGAAAATCAGGAACGGCTGGGGCCCGAGCTTTTTCAGGAACTTGCCGGCAAGCTGGAACTCTCAATCCCGGCACTCAGGCAAGCGCTCGAGGACAGACAGTTTGAGGCGCGCATTCGCGCCGACTTCAGCGGCGGCGTCCGTAGCGGCGTCAATGGAACGCCAACCTTCTTCATCAACGGAGTCCGAAACGACGGCCCATCAGAGTTTATGGAGCTATTGCTGGCAGTGGACGCAGCGATGGAAGAGAGCAATTCAACCCACAGATGAGAAGCTCTGAGGCATGAATTTAGTTTATGAGCACTCGTGATGATATCGAGCTAACCATGAGCGAGCAGCCAAACGATCCCGACTGGGAACATCACGGCATCCGCATCGTCCGATCCGATCAACTGGACATGAATACACCACAAACGGCGGGTATGAGCCGAGCCGCAGCCATTACCCATGCCCGCGCCGGAGCACAGAAGCTCTGGGCCGGCACAGTCGTTGTCCACCCCGCAGCAAAAACCGGACCGCATCATCACGGCGAATTGGAGACCGTGCTCTATATCGTCCGCGGGCGCGCAAGGTTCCGTTGGGGTAATCGCCTGGAGTTCGTCTCCGAAGCCGGGCCCGGCGACTTTATCTTCGTGCCGCCTTTCGTTCCTCACCAGGAACTCAATGCAACGGCCGACCAACCGGTTGAAGCCGTCGTGGTTCGCAGTGGACAAGAGCCAATTGTCGTCAACCTCGACATCGAAAGTCCCGAACCCGCTCCACGCCACCCTCGGCCAGATCCTTTTCACTCACCGCACTAACGCCGGACAGAGCTCCAGGGTAATCAGCTTTTCGAAGCAGCACGTGCTCTGCCTTTTGCATCAACTAATATCACCTCGGGGCATGTCACTACGCCGGGGTGGCAGCAACCTGCACATGCGAAATAAGCAGCGTTAAATGCTACCCGAGAAGTAGCTGCGCACTGCGTAATCAAGGCATCCGTGAGCTGGCCGTTCGGCAGCCCCAGCCTTCAATCGTGCGCATCTGGACAGGAACCAAATGGCTTTGGCATTCGAAGTGGTCGGGAAGACAGATGTAGGCTGCGTCCGCGCCAATAATGAGGACAGTTTTGCGTTTGATACGACTACCGGGGTATTCGTAGTCTGTGATGGAATGGGTGGACGTGCTGCGGGAGAAGTCGCCAGCACTATGGCGGTGAACACTCTTATCGAATATTTTCAAGCGTCCGCAGGTGAAGACCATGCTTCCGGTTCGAGCTTCGATCACTCTGATTCTGCAACTGCTCTAGGCGATGCCATAGCGTTTGCCAATGACCGTATCCGCCAGGCGGCTGCCAATTCCCCTGCCCAGTTCGGAATGGGTTCCACGATTGTTGCGGCCCTATGGACGCGTGATGCGTTCAGCATTGCGCATGTAGGTGACAGCCGGATTTACCTGATCCGTCGCAACAAAATCCAGCAGCTTACCAACGATCATTCACTGGTCATGGAAGAGGTCCGCAACGGTTTGATGAGTCTGGAAGAAGCGCGGGACTCGGCAAATCAAAACATCATTCTTCGCGCCTTGGGTGCAGAAGACTCCGTGCAACCTGATCTCGCCCACGTTCCGGTCGAAGCGCACGATATCCTGCTGCTCACCACCGATGGGCTGGTCCGTTATATCGACGATCATCAGATTCTCGAAATGATCGGGTCGACTTCCACACTGGAGCAAGCATGCGATTTGCTAATCCAGAGCGCGAAAGATGCAGGCGGCAGCGACAATATAACCTGCCTGTTGATACGGATCGTGGAGAAAGCCGCGTAATGCAATTTACCGCCTACCAGGCGATGACACTTCTTCAACCGGCGCACGGCCGATGTCAGACAGGTGCTGGTGCGCCAGAACGAGTTTCCCGTCAGGATTGAGCACAAAAATATGCGTCCCACGACCGTCTTGTACGGTTCGGTTGAAACGTTTTCCTCGTATCGGGTCTTCCAGATTCTTAGCATAGGATCGATAGGTATGCACGGCGATTGCCACGTTGTCTGCCAGAAATTGAACGTCAATGGGCGATGTAATTTCGGCACGAAACTGCGTGAGCGGAGCGAAGTACTCGCGCTCCAGACGGGCTGCCGCTACCTGTCCCAACTCGGGGCGCGGCGAAAATGGATTGAACGTCACTGCGTCGTACGAGTACATCTTCACCAAAGCTCCAGATTCCTTCTCAGCCATGGCTGACCAGTAACGACGCACTGCTTCCTGTACCTTTTCTACCGTGATCCTAGCGGCCACACAGACCTCCATGGCGGCACGATCCTTTCCGATTAAGAGGTGACACTCCCTTACCCGACTGCGCCATCCATCGGTCATTATAGGGCGCGAAAAACGCTGGCGCGGGAATCATGCGATGCCCGCGTGTATCCAACGTCCATGTACTTACGCGCAAAAATCTCTCGTGCGAATTTGCCAGCTTGCCCGCTCAGCACTCTGCGGCAACGTATCCGTACCCCGACTATATGATCAGTGCGGCCCTTCCAATAATTTTGTTTTCCTGAATCAACCTGTGAGCCGTCTCCGCTTCCTCCAATGGAAAAGTTCGGGTGACTACTGGCTTTATTTTCTTCTGGTGGACAATCTTGATGGCATCCTGCAGTTCCGCCATGGATACGTATCTCGAGCCATGAATCTCCAGGCCTTTGGTCATAACTGCCACCGGATCGACCCGGAATGTGGATTCGCGCTTAAACACACTGGCTGGTTGAAAACCCAGCACTACCAGTTTTCCGGCCACGGCAAGGCTTTTGAATCCCGCTTCGAGAGTTTGTGCGGATGCAACGAAGTCGAGCACCGCATTGACCCCGCGGCCATCGGTCAGGCGTCGAGTTTCCGCCGCAAGGTCACATGCCGTGCAATCGATAATCTCGTCCGCTCCCATGGCTTTCACATACTCCAGCTTTTCCGCAGAAATATCAGCGGCGATCACGCGACCTCCGCAAAGTTGCGCCATCTGCACCGCGTGGATTCCTACTCCGCCTCCCGCACCCACGATGAGTACATCATCACCAGGTCCGATCTTCGCCTCTGTCCTGCACGCGTGCAAAGGCGTGGCAATCGCATCGGAAATAATAGACGCTTCGGCGAACGACATGTCCTTCGGAATCCGACAGAGATTCACCGCTGGAACACTCATGTATTCGGCGTAACCGCCGTCGCAAGCCATTCCCACATAGCCTCGCCAGTTTCCGCAAAGCGTCTCCCGGCCGCTACGACAAAATCCGCAAACTCCACACGTAAGGTAGAAGTGGCACGCAACGTGATCTCCGATTTCGAGATGACGCACTTCACTGCCCAGTTCAACAACTTCGCCTGCCACCTCGTGGCCAAGAATCCTGGGGAAGCTCGTCACCAGACCCGGCGTGCCTTTCATGATTACAATCGTCAAGCCCACGCCTGCGGCCCTTACCCGAATCTTCGCGTCGCAAGGACCCACCCTCGGCTCGTTCACTTCCGCCAGCGTTACCGGCCCGCCCTGTTCCCTAAGCAGCATCGCCCTCATGGGGCCATTCCTCCTCAATTTGAATTAAATGCCGTAAACAGCAATCTGCCATCTTTAATCTATTTCTTGATTTCATAGGTTTGTGCAATTCTACATCGTGCCTTGGATGAACAGGGATCGTGTGCGTGGATCGTGGCGACACACCTTACAGGTTCTGCGTACAAAGCCTTCACAGCTCTGAGTGTTTGACCTCATTGGTCGAGCCTGGATGGCTGTTTATGCTGGAGTATGTCGAATCTCATCCTCTTCCGCCCCAAATCTGCTCCGCCATCCAAATGCAGTACCTCCGCCCGGTGCGGCGAAAAGTTCACCTGCCCCACCTGCGATTTCCAGACGTGTTCCCATACTGAGCTCCACGCGCATATCGAGAAGGCGCATCCACCTCGGCCATCCGTGGTTCGCTTCTTTGGCAAACGCCCCGTAAGCGCGGAATGACAGGAGTTTTCCTGACGCGATTCGAGACCTGATTGCGAGCTCTCCACCCAGAGGATTGGGGCGGCGGGACACAATGATCTCTTCTCACATACAGCGCGATGCAGCAGTGTTGAAAACTACTGGCGGATGAGACTAAACTCTGCGCACTATTGGAGGTATTGAGCTATGTCCGCGACCCGAAAGACCATCGATTGCCGTTGGTTCCCAAGCGAAAGCCCATGCGATGTCACTATCTCAGGGGATGAAGAGAAGGTGCTGGATATAGCGGTGCAACACGCCGTAAGGTCACACGGCCACGTCGACACGCCGGCGCTTCGTGAACAGTTGCGCTCTATGCTTCGTGACGAGGGGCAGACCAAGGCAGCCTAGCCAGAGAATTTCGATGGAGCAGTCGATGGATTGAAAATTGCGACGGTGGCAAAGTCCACAGGTGAAACTATGCGCTATCTTCCTTATTTTCTTTCCATTCCTCGAACCATGCCATCTGGATTGCCTCCAACTTGGCTTCGTTTGAGGCCTGCGGGTCATCATCAAAACCCTTCAGCTCTACTACAAGCTTTCGCAGTTCCGTAAAGCGGATCGTCATCGGGTCCATCTGCGGAAACTTCTCGTAGAGTTCAATTCCGATGTCTTCAGCGTCGTTCCAGTGCAGATCGTTCATCGTTCCTCCGCAATTACCGGCAACAAGATGGTTTACGGCGCAGGCGGGTAGCAGTCCAGATCAGCAGCACGGAATTGCCCGCTAACAGAAGCACCGCCAAATTACTTTCAATTGTCCGGGTCAGCGTGCATACCACGAGCACCATCTCCGCCGCCAGCAGAATGTACACAAGCCATTTCATCGAGCGCTCCCTACAGCGTGCTGGCGCCGCCTTCACAGATGTAATTGCGATTCCACGAAGGAATCTCGACCACGACCTCGCCCGGTTTTTCGATGATAGCCTGGCATCCAAGCCTCGAGTTTAGCTGCAGGTCCGCAGCCGTGTCTAACCGATCGGCTTCCTCTTCGCTGCACTCGCTCAAAAGCTCTTTGCCCTTTTTCACCACCACATGGCATGTAGTGCAGGCGCAATTTCCCCCGCATGCATGCTCAAGATGTATCCCGAAATTGATCGCCACATCCAGAATCGACTGCGGCTTTCCGTGATCCTGATACGGCAGTTTGCCAGCCTCGTACTCCACGCTCTGTCCACCCGGCAAAAAGGTAAGTCGAACCGTGTTCGGACCCAGTTCAGTCTTGTTCCCGGCAGAATCGGTTTTTTCCTGTAACTGCGGCATCTTTGTCCAATCCTCTATGTCGGTACCTGTGTATATTCGTTTAGCTGAACTCTGCCTTGCCAATCGGGTGCGGCGCCGCTGGCCCTTCGTCCACTCCGGTGGACTCCATGTTCTTCCCGCGCAGCGCGCTGCCTACGGCCGCGTCCATCATCAGCTCCGCCAGGTGCATAGTCGCCTGGTTTAGCTCGTCAATCGCGCGCCTGATCTGGTGATAATCCGAGCCGCTCATCGCAAGCCGCAGTTGGGACTCAAGCTGATCTACCTTGCGCTGCTCGCTGAAGCCCAACATCGTCCATGCTTCATTGCGGCGTCCCTTGACCAGTGCCGTTAGAATCGTCTCTGCCTCATTGCGTGCCTCGATCAACTGCCGTTCAGCCAAATCTTTTTCGGCGTTGTCGAACGAGTCCAGAATCATGTTCTCGACCTGCTCGTCTGTCAAGCCGTAGCTGGGTTGCACCTGGATCTCTGCCTCTTTGCCGCTGCGTTGTTCGCGCGCTGAAACATGCAAAATCCCATTGGCATCGATCAGAAAGCGAACCTCGATGCGGGGCAGTCCAGCCGGCATCGGCGGAACTCCCTTCAGGTCGAACCGTGCCAATGATCGGCAATCCTTCGCGAGTTCGCGCTCGCCCTGCAGCACATGAATCGCGATGGATACCTGACCCTCAACTCCAGTTGTAAAGTGCTCTGTCGCACTCGCCGGAATCGTCGAGTTGCGGTGAATGATTTTTGCCGTCACGCCGCCCAGGGCTTCGATACCTAGCGAAAGCGGCGTCACGTCTAACAACAACATGTCCTTGGTTTCTGCCGAGCCACCAGCCAGAATATTTGCCTGCACAGCAGCGCCAAGTGCCACAACTTCATCCGGATTCAATTCGGTGTGAGGCGTGCGCCCGAATAGCGCTTCCACTTCCTGCCGCACCAGTGGAATCCGCGTCGAACCGCCTACGAGAACGACTTCGTCGACCTGTTCCGCGGTCAGCCCTGCATCTTTCAGCGCCTGACGGCACGGTCCAAGCGTGCGCGCCACAATTGGCTGCACCATCTTTTCGAACATCTCGCGCGTGATTTTGCGCTGATAAAGCTTACCCTCCGGCAGTTCCACTTCAATCTCTGCAGCCGCCTGCGTAGAGAGCGCAATTTTCGCGTCGATTACCGCAGAGCGCAGCCGCTGAATCGCGTCGGGATGCTTGCGGGCATCCACGCCGAGGTCTCCGGCGATGTCATCGACCGCGACCGCAATCAGCAGGTTGTCAATGTCGTCGCCACCCAGATGAGTGTCACCGTTGGTCGAGATCACTTCAAAAATTCCGTCCTTCAACTTCAGAATCGAGATATCAAATGTCCCGCCGCCAAAGTCATACACAGCGATGGTTCCGTTCTGCTTCCGGTCAAGCCCATAGGCAAGCGAGGCTGCTGTCGGTTCATTCACCAGACGAAGCACCTCAAGGCCCGCGATGCGTCCGGCATCTTTGGTAGCTTGCCGCTGCGCGTCATTGAAATACGCGGGCACCGTGATCACGGCCTGCTTTACCGGCGCACCAAAAAAGCGCTCCGCATTGCGCTTGAGCTGGCGCAAAATTTGCGCTGAAACTTCCGGCGGCGTGTAGGTGCGTTCGCCCAAATGAATCCGCAGCACTTCACCCGGTGCAAGGTCTTCGGCCAAGTGGAACGGAAACAGCTTGAGTTCCTCGCGTACATCTTCCACGCCGCGTCCCATCAACCGCTTCACGCTGTAAACCGCACGCTCCGGGGAACTCAACAGAACCGCGCGTGCGCTGTTACCCACCAGCATGTGATTGTCTTTGTCCAGCGCCACAACCGAGGGAACAAGATTCAAACCATCTTCCCCGGGAATAATGAACACACCTTTGCCCGGGGCGTCTGGATGCGCCAGCGAAGGCCCGGCGCCCATGTAGGCCACCAGTGAATTCGTCGTCCCGAGATCGATCCCAACAACTCTGTCATCTGCCATTTTTATAAGAACCAATTAACTCAGTACTTCATTTATGTCGCGTACAAGGTTGCGCAGGTAGCCGCGCCGATTCAGTACATCCACCATCACCGCGGTAGCTTCGGAGTCTCCGCCGTCCCACTGCTTCCAGGCAGCGCGTAGCTCGTCCTGCATTCTATTCAGGCGCGCCGTCAGCCCCTCGCGAATCGCAACCAACTGCCCGCGCAGGTCTTCGTCGACGCCGCCCAACTTCGCTTCTTCCAGCAGCATGTTCAGTTCGAAAGCTTCCTCAAGCAGCTCTGCCGGCACTGTTTGTTTCTTGTCGATGCCGAAGGCGCGCGCCTGCTCGGTTGCAATCTTGCTCTGCTCTTCCAGTTGAATGCCTTCCAGCATTAACAGATATTCGGTGCGCGAAATCGGGTCTTTCAGCGTCCGATACGCGTCATTGAGTTGCGAAGTTTTCTCCAGGCTCCACGCCTGCTCCTTCGCACTCGCCCGCGAGTACACATCAGGATGTAGTTTCCGGCTTAGCGCGTAGAATTCGTGTTCCAGCGCCGCTTCATCCAGTTCCAACCTGCGCGGCAATCCAAAGAAGGAGAAGAAGTCTGTAGGTAAGGCTGGCTGCACGTGCCCGCACTCGCCGCAGAAGTGTTCGGCGCGCATATCACCGCATGACCAGCACCGGTGCGGGTGGGGCCTCGCCTGTATCACCTGCAGATGTTTCTTGCCCGTGGGCTCTGTCTTAACTTCCGTGTTGATGGACTCGTTCAATGGCTCTCCCTCTCTTGCCTTGGTGCCCCATATTTGCCGTGCTTCGCAAATGGAGCCGATCGCCGCAAGCCCTCAGGAAAAGCTTGTGCCGCAGCCGCAGCTCTTCTTCGCATTGGGGTTCTGGAAGACGAAACCTTGATGCATCAGCGTCTCTTCCCAAGCCACCGTCATGCCGCTCAGGTATATAAACGACTTCGGGTCAATGAACACACGAACGTCTCCGAAGTTGAATATGCGGTCACGCTCGCGCGGTTGCGTGTCAAAGCGAATGTTGTAGGAAAGTCCGGAGCACCCGCCGCCCTGTACACCAAGTCGGAACCCACCCTGCAGCGGGTCAATGCCTTCCTTCTGCATTGCCGAACGGATATGCTCCAGCGCCTTATCTGTTATGTTGATGCCCGGCGTCGCCGCCGTCTGCTCTGTCGTCGTCATCGTCCCTCGTTTGCCCCATATCCGCCTTCAGAGGATGTGGGGATTGTTGATCTTGTTCTTGCTCTTGCTCTCGTTCCGTTTAGATATTCTTTTTCTTCCAGTCGGAGATAGCGGCGCGAATTGCGTCTTCTGCCAGCACCGAACAGTGAATTTTAACCGGAGGCAGTGAGAGCTCTTTCACAATATCGGTGTTCTTGATCTGTAGAGCTTCATCCACCGTCTTGCCCTTCACCCACTCTGTCGCCAGCGACGATGAAGCAATCGCCGAACCACAGCCGAAGGTCTTGAACTTCGCATCCTCAATAACCTTAGTCTGCGGATTCACCCGAATCTGCAGCTTCATTACATCGCCGCATTCCGGAGCGCCGACCAACCCAGTACCTACCTCATCGGCTGTCTTGTCCATCGTCCCAACGTTCCGCGGATTCGTGTAGTGATCCAATACCTTATCGCTGTAAGCCATCCCTGTATTCTCCTTAATGCTTTCGCGATTCCCCCACGGAATCCCGAAATCTGTAATTCATTGCCGGTACGGGTGCCGGGTACCCCACCTTCGCCGCTGTTTGCGGCTACGGTGGGACGACCGCGACCACTCTAGTGATTCACTGGTTCAGCAGCCCACTTTACCTTCGAAAGGTCAACGCCTTCCTTGTGCATCTCGTACAGCGGCGAGAGCTCACGCAGACGCCTCACCACATCCACAATTTTGGTGGCCACATAATCCACCTCGGCCTGGGTATTGAAGCGGCCAAGTCCAAAGCGAATCGAACTGTGCGCCAGATCATCGCCCGCGCCCAAGGCCTTCAGCACGTAGCTCGGCTCCAGCGTTGCCGACGTGCAGGCTGAACCGCTCGAAACCGCGATGTCGTTGATTCCCATCAGCAGAGACTCGCCCTCGACAAACGCAAAGCTGATGTTCAGGCTACCCGGCAGACGATGATCCATGCTGCCGTTGATATAGACCTCGTCGAGGTTCGAGGTGATCTGCTCCCGCAGACTTTCCCGAAGGGCAAACAAATACTTGGATTCTTCGCCCATCTCCTGTTGCGCCAGTTCACAGGATTTGCCGAGGCCCACAATTCCCGGAACATTCAGCGTACCGCTGCGCATACCACGCTCATGCCCGCCGCCATCCATTTGCGCCACTAGTTGCACTCGCGGATTGCGCCGCCGGACGTAGAGAGCACCCGCGCCCTTCGGCCCATAAATCTTGTGAGCCGTAACCGAGGCCAGGTCCACGTTGTCTTCAATTACATTGAATGGAACCTTCCCCGCTGCCTGCACCGCGTCCGTGTGGAACAGCACGCCTTTTTCGTGACAGAGCTTTCCGATTTCGCGAATCGGTTGCAGAATACCAATCTCATTGTTCGCCGCCATGATCGAAACCAGAATCGTCTGATCCGTCATCGCGTCCTTCAACTGGTTGAGATCGATCAACCCATCCTTCTGCACTGGAAGATACGTCACGCGATAACCGTGCTTCTCCAGGCGCTTACAGGAATCCAGCACGCACTTGTGCTCGGTCACCTCGGTAATGATGTGGTTGCCCTTCTCGCGATACATCTCCGCCACGCCCTTGATCGCAAGGTTGTTGCTCTCGGTCGCTCCGGAGGTGAACACAATCTCTTTCCCTGTCGCGCCAATCAACTTTGCAACCTGTTCGCGGGCCTTGTCCACCGCCTGCTCCGCTACCCAGCCGAACTGGTGGTTGCGGCTCGCCGCGTTGCCATAGATTTCGGTAAAGTAGGGCAGCATCGTCTCGAGCACACGCGGATCGACCCGCGTAGTCGCATGATTGTCCATATAAATTGGAAGTTTTACTGCCGCGTCACTTGCCATAATTCCCTCCAGAAACTTCGATCCTCACCAACTCACTCCCCCGGTGCCCCGCATCTGCCGTAGTTAGCAGATGTGGGTCTTTGATCTTCGCGGAATCTTCCGCACCCTCGCGCAACTCCCAAACCGACAACTTGCTCAGCACTTCTTCAATGGTGCGGCTCACCTTCTGCAAAGGCTCTCGTACCGTGCATTTTGAACTCGTGCTGCAAGCCTTGTTCGAGTTGTTGCAGGACGTAATAAACAGCGGTCCCTCAATCGCCCGAATCACTTCCAGCGCAGAAATTGTCCGTGGATCGCGCGACAGCACGTATCCACCATTTGTCCCCTGCTGCGAAATCAGCAGCTTGCTTCGCGCCAGCCGCTGGAGGATCTTCGCCAACGCTTCCTGCGGAATCCCGTACATCTCTGCCAGATCCTTTGCCGAACAGGCCCCGAGATCCGCGTGCTCGGCCAAGTGCCGAACTGCGATCAACCCGTAATCGGCTTTTTTGGTGAGCTTCAGCATAACAATCTCCGACCTTTTCAGTCGCCAATAGAAGTATAGATGCACAAAGCTGTAAAAGCAACAGGTCTCATCCAATCTGGAATGCGGTAGGTTATTCGGAGCCAATGAGTTAGCGAATGGCGATTATTTTGGTCGGATTAAATACGCACACGTTGCATTTCGGGGTCGGCGGTCGCATTCGGAGTTCATCTCTGGTAGCCAATATGGTACCAGCGGGCGTCGGTCTCCGCACATACGGGTTACACTCAAATTGGGGTACTTGCGCGCCCGAATCAGTTTTATTCTGTGGAGAGATTTTGCTGAAAACTGTCCTTTTTCTTTTTGCCATTTTGCCTGCTGCAATCCCAGTCTCTGCCCAGACCCCACCGGCCCTGCTTCAACGCATCGGCGAGGTAGTGAGCCGTCCAATTTTCAAGCATTCCAACGTTGGCGTGGAAGTCTACGATCTCACCGAGCACAAAGTTCTGGTTGCCATCAACGAGGAAAAGCTCTTCAACTCAGGTTCCACCGCCAAGCTGTTGACAGAAGGCACAGCGCTCGCCCTGCTTGGCGAGAATTACCGCTTCCATACCCGCGTTTATTACACCGGCAGCATCACCTCCGATGGCACGCTTGAGGGTGACCTGATTCTGGTTGCCGCCGGCGACCCGAACCTCTCCGGACGGGTCATGCTCGATGACACTCTGGATTTCAACCCTAGCGACCATGCGTACGCGGGAGTATTGGGAGGAAAGTCCGTACCCGGCGAACCCATGCGGGTGTTCAAGAAACTGGCCTCCGGAGTACTCATGAGTGGCATCTGGCGGATTCGCGGCAACGTCATGGTCGATGCCTCCCTGTTTCCCTCAGGCCAGATCGAACCGGGAACCCACACCACAATCTCGCCGATCGTGTTCAACGATAACGTCATCGACGTTGTCGCAACTTCAGCCCCTTCCGCGGGTGGGCCCGTATCCATTGAAGTATCGCCCGCATTGCCGTACCTGAAGGTGATAAATAAAGTCAGGACTGGTAAGGAAGACTCCGATCCGGAGCTGCAATTCACCTCAGACGTAACCGAAGCGGACGGCTCCCATACCGCCGTGCTGGAGGGCACTGTGCCGGCCGGTCGCCTGAAGGCACAGGCAGCCTACAAAGTGAAAGACCCGGTATTGTTCGCAACCGAAGGATTTCGCGAAGCCCTGCGATGGGCAAAGATTGTTCTGGAAGCTCCCCCGGAGAGTGCGCCCGAAGCGATCCCGCACTTCTATCCGAAAACGAACATGCTGGCCGAACATGTTTCCCCTCCCTTTAAGGAGGAAGTCAAACTGACTCTCAAGGTCAGCCAGAACCTACATGCGGCAACCACGCCATATTTACTCGGAGCCATTCAGGGGCATGGCTCCAATGATGCATTTCAGAAGGGGCTTGCGCTTGAAAAGCGATTCCTGACCTCTGCCGGACTTGCTCCGGAATCTGTCTCCCAACTCGATGGAGAGGGCGGCATAGGCTCTGCTTTCTCTCCTGATTTCATGGTGCGCTTTCTGGCCTATATGTCACGTCAGCCCTACGGCCCTTGGTTCTTCGATTCCCTGCCGGTACTGGGCCGTGATGGCACCTTGGCGAATTTAATGCAGGATTCGCCTGCCGCCGGGCATGTCCACGCCAAGACCGGCTCTTATGTAGTTTCCAATCCGTTAAACAATGGGGTGATGCTGCTGGCCAAGGGCCTGGTGGGATATATTGACGCAGCCAATGGACACAAACTAGTCTTCGCCGCCTACGTAAATCTTGTGCCGCTCCGCGACATGAACGACGTAGCTGGAGTCGGCGAGTCGCTTGCCGAAATGGCTGAAATGGCCTACCAGTACGCCTCTCTGTCCACCGCTAAGTCGCCCAAAACTTCGAAAGGCAAGCTACGCCGCCATTGAGGACGGCTCAGGCAGCTGCTTTTGTCTAATTCCTCAAGGGGTCATGCTGAACGAAGTGAAGCACCCCAGCACGCCTCAAACCTCTTGGGATGTTCCGAACTTTTCAACCAACATCGTTTTGCGACTCTTGCGACCAAAAGCCGCAGTCAGCAGACGTTCTACTTAGGTCAAGATTCAGGCAGCAATCTCTTTCTCGCCCTGAGGAGCGAATCGCAACAGCACTGAAACTACCGTTCCGCGGTTGACTTCGCTATGTATCTGAATTCTGCCGCCGTGCCTTTCGATAATCTCTTTGCTGATCCACAGTCCGAGTCCGGCCCCGGTGATGCCTTTCGTGGTAAAGAACGGCTCGAAGATGTGCTGCCGGACGCTTGCACTGATCCCTTTGCCGTTGTCTGCTACGGTCACCCGGACGTACCGACAATTCGCGCTCGTCCGCACTTTGATTGTGCCGCCTTCATGGATGGCGTCTAAGCTGTTGACCAGTAGATTGGAAAAGACCTGTCGTAATTCGCCCGCCACAGCGGTTACTTGCACCTCTCCATTCCATTGCTTTTCGATGACGGCGTGCTTCGCGCTGATCTTGCTCTTGAGCAATTCAACTGTAGACTCCAGCACCGCTTCCACGGACGTAAGTGCGGGTGCAGTTGATTCTCGATAGAACCCCAGCGACTGCCGGGTAATATGTGCCATGCGCCTCAACTCAAGATCGGCGGTTTCGAGTAAACGGAGCGCGGCTTCAGGTAATCCCTCGACCGTTTTCGTGATGAACAGGAGATTCGTCATCGCCGCCAATGGGTTGTTGAGTTCGTGGGCCATGGCGACGGCCATTTGCCCCACAGCTGCGAGTTTTTCGCTACGGAGCAGGGCCTTCTCCACTTGCTTGCGTTCCGTGATGTTGGTGAAGAGAACAGCAACGTGTCTGTCTTCTGGTCTGCCTATCCGGAAGGCATATAGGTCAAACCACGCATTCAGTTGTTTGGCTTCGCGCTGAAAGCGAACGGGCTGGCCTGTCAAAGCGACCCGGCCATAAATCTCGAACCAATACTCCTCGTGATCCGCTTCGAGGTCACGCATTCTCTTGCCCTGTGCCGCAACTATGCCAGTCTGTTTCTCAAACGATGGATTAATCTCCAGGAAGCGATAGTCAACTGGTTTGTGATTTTCATCGAGAATTACCTCTACAACACAGAATCCTTCATCCATCGAATTGAACAGCGTACGATAACGCGCGTCCGCCGACCGGCGTTCAACCCGCACTGCTTGTTCTCGCTGAAAGATCGCTAGCTTCCGTCGATCGCGATGATACAGCTCAGCGGCCACAGAGATGCTCAGCCCCATACCGCAAAAAATTACCAGTCCGATGGCATCATTCGTTCGACTGACGGCGAATTGGTGAATCGGTGGAAGCACCCAGTAGACCACCAGGAGGGCGGAAGTCATGGCCGCCAAAAGTCCGGCCCATGCGTCTCCCAACATCGCCACCAGAAACACTACCGGATAGAAGAGTACATAATGCGGCAGATCGCCATACGCTCGCTCCAGCGCCAAACGTAAGATCAATGCCAATATGGGGGCAATCACAGCGACAAGGTAGAAAAGTGCCCGCTTCCACGGATTGGGATTGCTGCTCAACATCTCTGGCTCCGGTCAAACCAGGCATTTAACCATGCTGCTCCTACCACGTTGAACTCGTATCCACCTAGCGGGGTTGCCCAGTTCGCCGCCCACATCCGGGAATCGCTACTGGTGCCGAGCGTGCCCCTCATCTGCGTCCGTCCGCAGGGGTAGATCGTTTGCCCTCCCCGCGCCTCCCTCTTTTGCGCTACATTGGTTCAGGTGACTGCAAACTTACATCGTCCTGCCATCGGAGTCTTTGACTCCGGCGTCGGTGGACTCACGGTGCTTCGGGCCATTGCCCGTCTTGTTCCCAATGCCGATTATTTTTTCTTCGGCGACACCGCACGCCTTCCCTACGGAACCAAGTCGCAGGAGTTCGTTGCGCGCTACTCCTCATTGGCGGCACGATTCCTTGCCGCCCGCGGCGTCGACCTCCTTGTGATCGGCTGCAACACGGCCTCGGCACTCGCGCTCTATGACGTGAAGTCGGCGGTCGATATTCCGGTGATTGGAGTCATCGAACCGGGAGCCGATGCGGCGGCCGCGATCTCCACCAGCCGAGAGGCCCTGGTTTTGGCCACCGAGGCCACCTGCGCCAGTCACGCCTACCAGCGTGCGCTTGCCCGGCGCGGTTTCGCCACTTACGAAAAGGCCTGCCCCTTGCTTGTGCCGCTCGTCGAAGAGGGATGGATTGAGAATCCTGTGACCGAACAGGTCGCACGCATCTACAGCATTGAGGCCCTGCGAACTGCATCGGCAAATGTCGATGTATTGGTACTCGGTTGTACGCATTATCCTTTGCTCCGCCCTTTGCTGCGCCGAATCGTTCCCCAGCGTATCGAGATTGTCGATTCCGCCGAGGCCACGGCGCGGGCGCTGCTGCAATATCTCCATGGCCACGACCTCACGGCGGGCGAACCGGGATACAAGTTCTTCGTCACTGATTCGGTAGAGAAATTTCACAAACAGGCGCCCGTCTTCCTCGGCTTCGCCGTTCAGGACGTGGAGCGCGCCGACCTCGACTCCGGCCATTCCATCGCCAAGCCGTAAACAATCCCCGCTTCAGTTAAGCTATTAAACAAACAGGGAAATAAGGAATCCAAGATGATTTTTCGTTCTGATAATCGTGCCCTCGACCAGATGCGCGAACTCAAACTAACCCCGGAATTCATTCGCACCGCAGAAGGCTCATGCCTGATCGAGGTAGGAAACACGCGGGTCATCTGCACTGCCACTATCGAAGACACAGTCCCTGGATGGATGCGCAACCAAGGCAAAGGCTGGGTCACCAGCGAGTATGGGATGCTGCCCCGCGCCACCCTTACTCGCACTGCGCGTGAAGCCTCCAAG